>OLPC01001275.1_pt1 | contig 22374 bp, 18 predicted proteins | sample 1672341 | NCBI WGS metagenome assembly OLPC01 (sample SAMEA3136673, study PRJEB25190) | human gut metagenome | reverse complement strand
CCGTTTGGCCCGATGAGGGCCAGGATCTGCCCCGGCACCGCCCCCAGCGTGATGCCGGAAGCAAGGGGCGCGCTGCCATAGCCGATGGCCAGCTCTTTCGTTTCACAGCGGTATTTCATCGCACACCCTCCTGACCCCGGCGCACCAGCAGCCAGATGACCACCGGTGCACCAAACACTGCCGTTACGGCGCTGATCGAAAGCTCGGTGGGGGCAAACATGCTGCGGGCGATCAGGTCGCACAGCAGGCAGAAGGCGGCCCCGCCCAGGCAGCACCCGGGCAGCACCACCAGCGGCCTTGCGCTGCCGAACAGCTGCTTGACCAGATGGGGCACCGCGATGCCCACAAAGGAGATGGGCCCCGCAAAGGCCGTGACACAGGCGGCCAGCAGGCTGGAAAGCAGCACCAGCAGCCGGGAAAAGGCTTTGACATTGATGCCCACGCTCCGGGCGTAGGCCTCCCCCATCTGGTAGGCGGCCATGGGCTTGGAAAGGCAGAACGCTGCCGCCAGAGCGGGCAGCACCACCAGCGCCGCCGCCCGCACATTGCCCCAGGTCATGCCGGAAAAGCTGCCCTGAGACCAGTTGTGGAGGTTGACGATGTTGCTGTCCTGGGCAAAGGCCACCACAAACTCCGTAACGGCCGAACAGATGTAGCCGATCATTACGCCGCAGATAACAAGGATGCTCATCCGCTGCACCCGCCGGGAGACCGCCAGCACAAAGGCCATGGAGGCCATGGCCCCCGCAAAGGCGGCTGTGATCAGGGTAAGGGAGCTGGTGAGCAGGCCATGGTTCAGAAAAGCCACCATGACCAGTGCCACGGCCAGCTTGGCCCCGCTGGAAATGCCCATGACAAAGGGCCCTGCAATGGGGTTGGCAAAAAAGGTCTGCAGCAGGTAGCCCGCCGCCGAGAGCGCCGCCCCCAGCAGCACCACCATCACGGCCCGGGGCAGGCGCAGCTGGGTGATGATGCCCACGCTCAAAGCGTCCTGCCCGCGGCCGGTCAGGGCCGCCAGCACTGCCCCCGGTGTCAGGGACACACTGCCCCAGAACAGGTTGGCGGCAAACAGCACCGCCAGCAGCAGGGCAAGGATGCCGTAAGAAAGGATCAGGCGCTTTTTGCTGGTCATAGGTTACTCTACTTTCCTCAGAAATTGCAGGTCGGCGGGGTCGTTCTCCGTAAAGACACGGTGCAGATCGAGCACAAAATCGACCAGCGCCATGCTCTGCTGGAAAAAGCTCTGGGTGGTGCACCAGACACTGCCGCTCTGCACGGCCTTGAACTCGGCCAGCAGGGGGCATTTTGCCACCAGTTCCTCGGTGGTATGCACCACGCCCTCAATGGTGCTGTTGTAAAGGAGCACATCCGCATCCTTTGCACCGGCGTAAAAATCCTCCAGCGGCAGGTTCATGGTGGAAAGGTTGTTGCCGTTGTCGGTCAGGTCCGCAAACACATAATCACCGCCCGCCATCTCGATCATCTGGGCCACATAGTCGCCGCCCTTGCGCACATTGGCAAGGTTGTTGGCTGTGATGGAGAAAAAGGCACAGCGCTTGCCGGTGGAAGCCTGCCCGGTCAGCGGTGCAAGGCGCTCCACCTGCCGGGCGAATTCCTGTTCCGCCAGCTCCTCTTTCCCCAGCAGGATGCCCCAGAACTTGAGCCATTCCAGCCGGGCCAGCGGGCCGCTCTCATAGCTGGAGCGCTCCACCAGCACCGGGATGCCGAACCGTTCCAGCTGCTCCTTGACCTCCGGGGTGTGGTAGATCATGGTGTTCTCGATGGCAAGGCCGCAATTCGCGGCAAGGATCTGCTCGTAGTCCGGGGCGCTGTATTTGCCCGCATAGGCAATGCGCCCGTCCAGCATGGCCTGCCGGGCCTCGTCCAGATACCAGCCCTCGGCGCGGGTGCCGCTCAGAGCGATGCAGTCCAGTGCGTCCAGTGCAAGGAACAGGTCCATCACCGAGGTGGACACCAGATAGAGGTTCTGCAGCGGCTGACGCAGCACGGTCACGCCGTCCGGTACATCGGTCGGAACGGCAGCCCCCTCCGGCACCACAAGGAACTGTGCCCCGTCGGCCGGGATGGAGAGCAGAGTATAGCCGCCCTCGTATTTTGCAGCCGTGAACTGCTGTGCGTAGTCCAGTGCAGCAGTCCCGGCCGGTACCAGCTGCACTTCTGCCGTGGGACCGGCCTGCTCGGCACAGGCGGTCAGCAGCAGCCCGGCGGCGGGCAGGAGCCTCAGAAATTGGCTGCGTGTGATCTTGTTCATCTTATTCCAGCGTAAAAGTCAGGGTGTATTCGATCTCGTGCGGGGTGCTCATGGCCACCGTGTCGGCGGTCACGGCCAGCGGGGTGCCCAGGGCAGCGACCGGGATCTCAAAGGTGGAGTTGCCCTCGGTGTTGGTGGGCAGGCACTTCTCGCCGTCCACGACCATATAGTCATAGTTGGGGCTGCTCCATGCGATGGTGGCGGTCATCTTGCCGTCGGCCACGGTCAGAGTGGCGGGGCTGTCCACGGTGGCACGGCCGGAGCCGCCCTCCAGTGCCACAGATACGGTGTATTCGCCGTCTGCGGGGGTCTCGGAGGCTTCCTCGGTCTTGGGCTGGGCATTGCGCACGCTCACGGTGTGGTCGTACCAGGTACCCTTGGAACCCAGAATGGCCAGCGGGAAGTCCTCATCCAATGCGGTGACCGGGATGTCATAGCCGTACACCTCTTCGCTGGTGCCGTCGGAGTAGGTCACAGTGTCGGTAGTGGGCAGCAGCCAGTCCGTTTTGTGTGCCTCGGCATCAGCGGCCAGGCCGGGGTACAGGTTCACGATCTTTTTGGACACCAGGCTGACGTGGAAGGTCATCTTGCCGTCCTTAACGGTCAGGGTGCCTTTGCCGTCGCAGGCCTCGTTGGCATGGAACATGCCGCTGTCGGTATCAAACTCGGCAGTGTATACGCCGTCCGGCAGAGCGGCGGTCTCCGTGACTTCGGATGCGGCGGAACTTGCCGCGCTGGAAGGGGCCTCGGAAGAGACGGCCGACGGAGCGGTGGAAGAAGCGCCGCAGCCCGCCAGAGAAGCGGCCAGCAGCACGGTGACAACGGAAAGGGAAAGCATCTGTTTGCAGCGCATAGAAAAATACCTCAATGTTTCAGAATCAGAAAGGGAGAAACTCCCTGCAGGTCTCAGTATACCACAATCCTGTCAAAAAGAAAAATTGCCCGAAAAGATCACTCCCTTCGGGCAATTTGACAGTTATTTTCAGCCGTTCAGAGAATCAAGGGCAGACTTGGTGTGGGCAACGTACAGCTCCTGAATGGAGGGCACTTCGCCCAGACCGGCGATCTGGCAGTCCACAGACTCAAATGCGCCGGAAGCGTTGAACTGGCTCAGCCAGGAATCCTCGTCTGCACCGGCCATGTCGTTGTTGGCGTGATCGCCTGCCACTACCATCAGGGGACGCAGGACGACCTTGGTGTAACCGGCAGCCTTCACAGCCTCGATCACGTTCTCGCAGGCAGTCTCCTCAGGCTCACCCTCCACGGTGCCGATGAACACATTGTCATAGCCCAGGGTCTGCATGGTGGTCTGCATCTGGCTGTAGCTCACCTTTGCAGTGTGGGAAGTGCCGTGGCCCATGAACACGAAGGCGACCTTCTCGGCAGCGGCGGCGTCCAGGCTCTCGTAACCGGCATCCTTCACGGCAGCCTCGGTCACAGCCTTGGCAACCACTTCCTTGTCGGAGTTGATCACGGTGGCGTCAGAGCCGACCTCGCCCAGCAGGGGCTCAGCCACGGCAACGCTCTCGAACTTGTCGCGGTAGGAGTCGATCATCTCCATCATCTCGTCGTACTCGGCACCGTGCATCAGATGGGTGGGCTGCACGATCAGGTTCTTCACGCCGTTGGCCACAGCGCGGTCCATGGCCTGCTGCATGTTGTCGATCTTCTCGCCGTCACGGGCCTGCACATGGTTGATGATGATCTGTGCGGTAAAGGCGCGGCGCACGCTCCAGTCGGGGTAGGCGGCCTGCAGAGCGTCCTCGATGCCCTTGATGTCCTTCACACGGCTGTCGTTGAAGGAGGTGCCAAAGGAGACCACCAGCAGCTCGTTCTCGCCGATGTTGTCCTCGTTGCGGGCGGCATCCTTGGAAGCATCGCCGGTGTCACGGCCAAAATAATCGGGGTCAGCATTTTCGCCTTCCACCAGCTCCTTCTGAGCGTCGGTCAAGGCGTCCCAGGCAGCCTTGGCAGCAGCACACTGCTCGTCGGTGTTGTCGTTGCGCTCCTGTACATAGATGGCATCGATCAGGTCTGCCACGTTCTTTGCGGCAGCCTCGTCGGCGTCCTCGCCGGATGCTTCGCTGCTGGCAGCGGCAGAAGAACTTGCTGCGCTGGAAGCGGTGCTGGATGCGGCGCTGCCGCAGCCGCTGAGCACACCGGCGCACAGAGCCAGGGCAGTCAGGGCGGCAGCAGCCTTGCGGATGTTGCGTTTTCTCATGATAAATTCCTTTCCTTTTTGTTCGTATAGAACGGTTTGCATCCCCCTGAACAAGGCTCTGAAAGGGCGTTTTCCGCAAACAAAAAAGGCCTTTCTGCTTGCGGAATGGCAACACAAAAAGACCCATGATCCATAGGCTTTTCGGCACGACCAATTCCTCGTGGTCCGGAGCGGTGCGCTCCTGTACCAACAGCAGGCAGGTTTCCTGGCTGAAAGATCTGCGCCCGCCGCCGCCTTCCCAAAGCAACGCTTCAGTGGCCGGTGCCAGAAGCACCCGGGCCGCGGGCTCCCTTATCACAGTGACGAGATCGTGCGGGATTTGCACCCGCTTCCCTTTTACCCTTTCCCATGCGCCGAACGGCGGCATAAAAAGGCACCTGCTGTCGTATTCAGTTTTACGGTGTAAAGTATAGCACAATGCGGTGAGAAACGCAAGAGTGCGTCGGTTTCAATTTTGCCTTTATAAGATTGTGAACTGGCACGCCCGCATGGCGTCCAGCGCCGTTTGGTGGGACTGGGGTGTGACCCCGGCGCAGCAGTCGGACAGGATCTCAATTTCCGTCTCCGGGAAGGCCGCGCGCAGCACCATGGCGTTGCTGATGACGCAGATGTCGGTGCAGTAGCCGTAGATGACGATCTTTTCAATGTCGTCCACGGCCTTGTTGTGGGCCATCAGCTCGTCAAGGATCTCGCTCGGCAGCATATAGCTGCCGAAGGTCGGCTTGTTGACGATGTGGCAGACCTCGGGGTCGGTACCGTCCAGCGCGTTCTCCAGCTCGGGCGCAAAGTTCCAGCCGTCCTCGCCCTCGATGCAGTGCTCCACAGGCAGGTGGCGTCCCTCCCGCGTGGCAAGGTAGTTGTCGGGGTGGGTGTCCCGCGTCAGGAACAGCCAGTGCCCGGCCCGGGCATGGGCCTTAACGGTCTCGGCCAGGTGGGCCACGTTGGCCTGTGCCTGGGGGTTCGCCAGCGCACCCGTGATAAAGTCCTTTTGTACGTCCACAACAATATCCAGAATCATAGCGACAGCTCCTGTATTTATGGTTTGCTACCAGTATACCGCAGACAGTACGCGGTGTAAAGTGCGCGTTTCTCTGGCCGCAGGGGTGCGGATGTGGTATAATGGAAGAAAAATTTCAGGAGGCCCTTCATGACTCCGCGTGAAGCGTTAAAACGATATTTCGGCTACGACTCCTTCCGCCCCGGGCAGGAGGAGATCGTCAGCGCCCTTCTGGCCGGGCAGGACGCGCTGGCCATCATGCCCACCGGCGCGGGCAAGTCGCTCTGCTATCAGGTCCCTGCCCTGCTGCTGCCGGGGCTGACGCTCGTCATCTCGCCGCTGATCTCGCTGATGCAGGACCAGGTCAAGGGGCTGAACGCAGCGGGCATCCATGCGGCGTTTATCAACTCGTCGCTGACCGAGACGCAGATCGCCCGCGCGCTGGACCTGGCCGCCGAGGGCAGCTACAAGCTCGTCTATGTCGCGCCCGAACGGCTGGAAAGCCCGGTGTTCCGCAGCTTTGCCGCGGGGGCGGACATCTCGATGGTCACGGTGGATGAGGCGCACTGCATCAGCCAGTGGGGACAGGATTTCCGCCCGAGCTACTTAAAGATCCTCGACTTCATCGACAGTCTGCCCCGCCGCCCCATCGTGTCGGCGTTCACGGCCACGGCCACGCGGGAGGTCAAGGACGACATTGTCTGCACACTGCGGCTCCACGACCCAAAGGTGCTTGTGACCGGCTTTGACCGGCCCAACCTCTACTTTCAGGTCGAGCGCACCCGCCGCAAGGACGATTTTGCCATCCAATATCTGCACGACCACCCCGGCGAGAGCGGCATCATCTACTGCGCCACCCGCAAGAATGTGGACAAGCTGCAGGAGCTTCTGACCGAATACGGCTTTGCGGCCACAAAGTACCACGCGGGCCTGTCCGCCGAAGCACGCCGCAAAAATCAGAATGACTTCATCTACGACACCGCGCCGGTTATTGTGGCGACGAACGCCTTTGGCATGGGCATTGACAAGTCCAACGTGCGGTTCGTGCTGCACTACAACATGCCCCAGAGCATGGAGAATTATTACCAGGAGGCGGGCCGCGCCGGGCGTGACGGGCTGCCGTCGCAGTGCGTGCTGCTTTTTTCGGCGCAGGATGTCATCATCAACAAATTCCTGCTGGACAAAAAGGATTTTGCCGAGATGGACGACGAGGAGGCCGACCTTTTGCGCCAGCGCGACCTGCAGCGCTTGCAGACGATGGAGCGCTACTGCCAGACGACGGAGTGCCTGCGCAACTACATTCTGGCCTATTTCGGCGAACATCCTACCGCGCCGTGTGGCAACTGCGGCAGCTGCAGCAACGATTTTGACGAGGTCGATATGACCGACGCCGCCAAGTGGATGATCAACTGCGTGGCCGAGCTGCACGGGCGGTACGGCAAAGCGATTTTGTTCGGCACTTTACAAGGCGCGAACCGTGCGCGTCTGCGGGAGCTGGGAGCCGAGCGCTTCAAGAGCTACGGCCGGATGAAGGACACCCCGCGCGAGACGCTGGAACGCCTGCTGGCCCAGCTGCTGGAGGATGGATATTTGGTGCAGAGCGACGACCAGTACGCCGTGCTGCACATCGGGGATATTGCCCCGCTGAAGGCCGGCGGGCAGGTGCTGGTCAAGCTGCCGCCGCAGCGTGAGCCGGAGCAGGCCCGTGCACCGAAGCCGAAGCGCCGCAGCCCGATGGACGCGCTGACGAGCGCCGGACTGGAGCTGTTCAGCCAGCTGCGCCAGCTGCGGTTCGACACCGCCCAGCGCGAGGGACTGCCGCCCTACGTCGTGTTCGGTGACAAGTCGCTGGTGGATATGTGCCTGCGCGCGCCGCGCCGCGCGGAGGATATGCTGGGCATCTACGGCATGGGTGAGCGCAAGTATGAAAAGTACGGTGCCGCGTTCTTTGCGGTCATTGACGCCTACCGCGCCGACCACCCCGACGCCGTTTTGAGCCTGGACCCGCCCGCACCGGAGCCGGAAAAGCCGCTGCCGTCCGAGAAGAAGAAAAAGCCGCCGAAGACCGAGCGCCCCGCGTTTTACCTGACGGCGGAGGACGCGCGCAGCTTCAACTATCAGGACAGCTATACCGGCGCGGAGCTGAAGGCCGCGCTGATCGAGGCCGCCGGTGCCCCGGATGTGAAGGCACCGACCATCAAGGAGATCGACGAGTGGCTGCTGGCGCAGCGGCTCATCGGCATGGAGCGTCTGCCGACGAAGGGCTTTTACTACGTGCCGACCCCTGCCGGTGTGGACGCCGGTCTGCGCAGCGAGGACAAGGTCAGCGCCCGCGGCACGCCGTATTCAGTGCTGCTGTTTACGCCGGAGGCGCAGCGGATGGTGGTGGAGCACTTTATAAAACCAGAGGCTTCCCCCTCGGGGGAAGCTGTCACCGAAGGTGACTGATGAGGGCGAAGTTTACGGCTGCAATCCGTTTGCGGACGGTTATGGCACGCCTTTCCCTCATCCGGCCCTGCGGGGCCACCTTCCCCCAAGGGGGAAGGCTTAGGGCTTTTTCGTCATCTTGTCCGTACTGCGCAAATTTTCTTTGTCATATTCGTCGATTGCGGATTTTTTGACACGATGTTAAAATGTTAGCAGAGACCGTATACCAATTTATAGGGAGCACCCCATGGACAACGTGAAAATTCTCGAGGTCAAGCAAAGCATCTTTGCTTCCAACGACGAACAGGCCGCCGCGCTGCGGGCTGAGCTGAAGCAGGAAAAAATCTTTCTGCTGAATTTAATGAGTGCGCCGGGGTCCGGCAAAACCACGACACTGCGCCGCACGATTGCTGCGCTGCAAAATGAGCTGCGCATCGGCGTGATGGAGGCCGACATCGACTCCGACGTGGACGCCCGCGCCATTGCCGAAACCGGCGTCAAGGCCATTCAGCTGCACACCGGCGGCATGTGCCATCTGGACGCCGAGATGACCCGGCAGGGACTGGCCGGGCTGGGCACCGGGGGTCTCGATTTGGTGATTCTGGAAAACGTCGGCAACCTTGTCTGCCCTGCCGAGTTCGACACCGGCGCGGTGAAGAACGCGATGATTTTGTCGGTCCCCGAGGGCCACGACAAGCCGCTGAAATATCCGCTGATGTTCCAGGTCTGCGACGTCGTTCTTGTCAACAAGATCGACGTGCTGCCGTATTTTGACTTTGACATGGACAAATGCCGCGAGTATGTGGCCCTGCGCAACCCGAACGCAAGGGTGATCCCGATCTGCGCCCGGACGGGCGAGGGCATTGACGAATGGGCCGATTGGCTAAAAGAGCAGGTTAAGGCGTGGCAGGCGTAAATAATCCAGCCGCGTTGTAGGGGCCGCACATGTGCGGCCCGCGGCCTTGCCGCAATCGCCCGTCCGCCATTTACAACCGGGCCGGGCATGCCCGGCCCCTACTGTGCAAAAACGGAGCAACGGCACAAAAAAGGAGCACACCATGAGCAAACCCACTGCGTTCCCGCTGGACGAGAGCAGGCTGCCCTTCGAGATTCCGAGGGACGAGCCGTACCGCGAGAAAATTGCCAGGCTGGGCCAGATGATCACGGACCGCATCCCGGCCAAAAAGGGCATTCTGACGAAGGATGACCCCGAATACTGGGGCCTAGCGTCCATCGTGACCGACGAGATGGCGGACGTTGCCTTAAAAATGAAGGTCCGCAAGCCCATGACCCTGCCCGAGCTGGTCAAGGCCACGGGCAAGCCTGCCGGGGAGCTGGAGCCGCTTTTGCAGCAGATGGCCGTCGTCGGTCTGCTGGAGTACAACTGGGAGAATCCCCGCCGCGAAAAGCAGTACATCCTGCCGATGTTCGTGCCCGGCAGCGCAGAGTTCTTCAACATGAACAAGCAGCAGATCGCCGACCACCCCGAGGTGACAGCCTTCTTTGAGCGGATGACGTTTCTGCCGCTGGAGCACATCACCGCCATGGTACCCCCGGGCGGCGCAGGCATCGGTATGCACGTCATCCCGGTGGAAAAGGCCATCGAGACCGAGAACCGGTCCGCCGACATTGAGCACATCTCTCACTGGCTGAAAAAATACGACGGCAAGTATGCCGCCGGTCCGTGCAGCTGCCGTATGTCCCGCGCCGCCATGGGCGAGGGCTGCGGCGACGACCCCGACGACTGGTGCATCGGCGTGGGCGATATGGCCGACTACCTCGTCGAGACCAACAAGGGGCATTACGTGACCTACGATGAGGTCATGCAGATCCTGCAGAAGGCCGAGGACAACGGCTTTGTGCACCAAATCACGAACATCGACGGCGAGAACAAGATTTTTGCCATCTGCAACTGTAACGTCAACGTCTGCAATGCGCTGCGCACAAGCCAGCTGTTCAACACGCCGAACATGAGCCGCTCGGCCTACGTGGCGCGTGTCGAGCCGGAGAACTGCGTGGCCTGCGGGCGCTGTGTGGAGTACTGCCCTGCGGGCGCGGTCAAGCTGGGCCAGAAGCTCTGCACGAAGGACGGCCCCATCACCTACCCGAAGCAGGAGCTGCCCGACGCCGTGAAGTGGGGCCCCGACAAGTGGGCCATCGACTACCGCGACAAGAACCGCATCAACTGCTATGACACCGGCACGGCCCCCTGCAAGACGGCCTGCCCCGCGCACATTGCCGTGCAGGGCTACCTGAAAATGGCCGCGCAGGGCCGCTACCGCGACGCGCTGGCGCTGATTAAAAAGGAGAACCCCTTCCCCGCCGTCTGCGGGCGCGTCTGCAACCGCCGGTGCGAGGACGCCTGCACCCGCGGCACCGTGGATCAGGCCGTTGCCATCGACGCCGTCAAGAAGTTCATTGCCGAGCAGGACCTGAACGCCGCGCACCGCTACGTGCCCGACGTTGTCCAGCCGTCGCTGCAGGGCCCGTGGCCGCAGAAGATCGCCATCATCGGCGGCGGCCCCGCGGGTCTGTCCTGCGCCTATTTTCTGGCAGTGCAGGGCTACAAGCCCACCGTATTTGAGAAAAACGAGCGTCCCGGCGGCATGCTGCGCTACGGCATCCCTTCATTCAAGCTCGAGAAAAACGTCATTGACGCCGAGATCGACATTCTGCGGGAGCTGGGCGTTGACATCCGCTGTGGTGTCGAGGTCGGCAAAGACGTCACGCTGGCCGAGCTGCGCCGACAGGGCTACCGGGCGTTCTATATCGCCATCGGCTGCCAGGGCGGGCGCCGGGCCGGTGTGCCCGGCGAGGACGCCGCGGGCATCGAGACCGCCGTCCACCTGCTGCGCACCGTCGGCGGTGACGAGAGCCGCAAAATGACCGGAAAGACCGTCGTCATCGGCGGCGGCAACGTTGCCATTGACGCGGCGCGTGTGTCTCTGCGCTGCGGTTCCGACGGCGTGACGATGATCTGTCTGGAGCCGCGGGACAAGATGCCGGCCTCACCGGAGGAAATTGCCGAGGCCGAGGAGGAGGGCACCAAAATCACCTGCGGCTACGGCCCGAAGGAGTTCCTCTCCGAGAACGGCCATGTGACCGCCGTCGTGCTGAAAAAGTGCACCGGCCTTTACAACGCGGAGGGCCGTTTTGCGCCCACCTACGATGAAAGCGATACCATCACCCTGCCGTGCGACAACGTTGTTTTAAGCATCGGCCAGTGCATCGAGTGGGGCGATTTGCTGAACGGCGAGGCCGTGCAGCTGGGCCGCGGCCAGGGCGCTGTGGCCGACGCGCTGACCTACCAGACCGCCCAGCCGGACATTTTCGTCGGCGGCGACGTCTACACCGGGCCGCGGTTTGCCATTGACGCGATTGCTGCGGGCAAGCAGGGGGCAATTTCCATCCACCGCTTTGTGCAGCCCAACACAAGCCTGACGATTGGCCGCAACCGCCGCGACTTCCACGAGCTGGACAAGTCGAATCTGGCGCTGGGCGAGTATGACCGCGCACCGCGCCAGTCCGCCGCGCTGGATGCGGGCATTGACGCGCACCGTTCCTTCCGCGACGCGCACCTGACGCTGACCGAGGATCAGGTCAAAATCGAGACAGCGCGCTGTCTGGGCTGCGGTGCCAGCGTTGTGGACCCGAACAAGTGCATTGGCTGCGGCGTCTGCACGACAAAGTGCGAGTTTGATGCCATCCGCCTGCACCGCGACCTGCCCGAGTGCAGCAAGATGGTCAGGAGCGAGGACAAGTTCAAGGCCATTCTGCCCTACATGGCGAAGCGCGAGATCAAGATCCGCTTTGGCAAGAAGGAGAAGTAATGCACGAGCTTGGCATTGTATTCCACATCATCCGCACGGTGGAGGACGTGGCCCGGCAGAACGACGTGACGCGCATCCGGCGCGTGACGCTGCAGCTGGGCGAGGTCTCCGGCGTGGTGGAGAGCTATCTACAGGACTGCTGGAAGTGGGCGGCGGCGAAATCGGAGCTTTTGCCCGGCGCGGTGCTGACCGTGGAGACCATCCCCGCTGTGACCGTGTGCGAGGACTGCGGCCAACAGTACCCCACCGTGCAGTTTGGCCGCACCTGCCCCCACTGCCAGAGCCCGCGCACCCACCTTTTGCAGGGCCATGAGATGTTGATCAAAGAAATCGAGGCCGTGGAGACAGGCCCCACCGCCCCGGAAAGAGCGTGAAGCTGCATGGAATACAAAATTTTTCGCATTGAGGAACAGATGTACGGCTGCGAGGAGCCGCCCGCCGACCAGCCGATTCTGGTTGACGTAGTGCTGGCAGGTGCTGACGGCACGCGGCGCGTGCTCCCTTACCCCGACGAAGCGCTGCGCCGCGGCGGGATGGAGGAAGGCGACAGCGTCGACTTGACCGACGGCATCCTTCGCAAGGTATAATTTCCCCAAAAACAAAAGGGGCTGTTGCGTGTGCAACAGCCCCTTCTATATTTTTTACAAAGGGCAACACCGCATAATTCCCGCCTTACGGCTTAAGCACCGCTCCGGCGGCTGCGGCACGGCATCTGCGTTGCCAAAATGCTCGATAAGACTCCAGTATTATCTGCGCTTTTGGCTTAGCAGCTGCCGCACCTCGCTCGCCGTATCGGCACTTAGAATTATGCGGTATTGCCCAAGGTTATTCTTCCGTAGAAATATCGCGGCCAAAGTATTTTTCGCTCAATGCCTTCAGCGTGCCGTCGGCGCGCAGCTCGTCAATGGCGGCATCAATGGCCGTGCGCAGAGCGGCCGTCTCGTCGCCCTTGCGCATCGGGATGGCGATCTGGTTCGCATCGTCGGTCAGCACGGCGATCTTCACATTCGCGTCGGGGTGCTCCTTCGTGTAATCGTAGAAGGTCATCTCGGCGTTCAGCGTCGCGTCGATGCGCCCGCTCAGCAGCAGCTCAAATGTCTGGTTCAGGTCGTCAACGCCCGTCACCGTCGCGCCGTACTGCTCGGCCAGCTCGGCGTAGGTGCTGGAGATCGTGTTTGCGGTCTTTTTGCCCTTCAGGTCCTCCAGCGTGTTGATGCTGTCATCGTCGGCCTTGGTGATGACGGCGGTGCGGTTGAAGGCGTAGGGCGTCGAGAAGTCGTATTTTTCGGCGCGTTCGGGGGTGATGTCCACGCCGTTGACCATGATGTCATAGCGGCCCGCGTCCAGACCGGCCAGCAGGCCGTCCCACTCGCCCTCGACAAACTGCGGCTCAACGCCCAGCTTCTTCGCGATCTCGGTGGCGACCTCGACGTCGTAGCCGACGAGGTTGTCGTTTTCATCGTGGTAGGTCCAGGGTGCCCATGTGCCCTCCATCGCAACCGTGATGGTACCCTTGGCCTGGATCTCGCTCAACAGGTCGCCGGCCGCGGCCTCGGCGGTGCTCCCGGCGACGGATTCCGCGGCGGGTGCGGTGGCGGCGCTGCTGCCGCAGGCGGTCAGGGCCAGCGCGGCGGTCAGGGCCAGGGCGGTCAGGGCCAGGGCGGTCAGTTTGGTCAGGTTCTTCATTACAATAGGCTCCTTTGCTTGTAGGTCTGCAAAAATTCTTTGGTGCGGGGCTGCTGCGGGTCGTTGAAGAACGCCTCGGCGGTGTTCTGCTCCACAATGACGCCCTGCTCCATGAACACCACGCGGTTGGCCGCGTGGCGGGCAAAATCCATCTCGTGGGTCACGACCAGCATTGTGCGGCCTTCCCCGGCCAGGCTGCGCATGACTGCCAGCACCTCGCCGGTCAGCTCGGGGTCCAAAGCGGACGTAGGCTCGTCGAAATAGATAATCTCCGGGTCGGCGGCCATGGCGCGGGCAATCGCCACGCGCTGCTGCTGCCCGCCGGAAAGCTGGCTGGGGTAGTAGTCGGCGCGGTCATCCATGCCGACCTTGACCAGCGCGGCGCGGGCGATCTCCTCGGCCCGGCGGCGCGGCATTTTGCGCGCGATGATAAGCCCCTCGGTCACGTTTTGCAGCGCGGTCTTGTTGGCAAACAGGTTGTAGCTTTGAAAGACAAATCCCGTGCGGCGGCGCAGGGCGTTGGCCTCGGCGTGGGTGACGCGGGCCAGGTCTACGCGCTGGTCGTCAAACAGCATCGTGCCGCCGTCGGACTTTTCCAAAAAGTTCAGGCAGCGCAGCATCGTTGTTTTTCCGCTGCCGCTGGGGCCTAAAATGGCGACGACGTCGCCCTTGCTCACGTCCAGATCGATGCTCTTGAGCACCTGCAAATCGCCAAAGGACTTGCGCAGATTTCTGATTTGCAGCATAGTTCAGCTCCTTTGCGCGCCCTTGCTGTTGAGGTACCGCTCGCCGACGGCCTGCAGGCGGGTCAGCACGGTGCAGAACAGCAGGTAAACCAGACCGACCTCAATGTAGAGGGCCAGCGGCTCATAGGTGCGGGCCACAATACGCTGGGTCGTCATGAACATTTCGGTCACGGTGATGTTCGCGGCCAGCGAGGTATCCTTGACCATGGCGATCAGCGTACTGGCCAGCGTGGGGAAGGCCGTGCGCAGCGCCTGCGGCAGGATGATGCGGCGGATGATCTGTAAGTAACTCATGCCGACGCACTGCCCCGCCTCCATCTGGCCTTTGGGCACGGATTCCAGCGCGGCGCGGATGGTCTCGGCGCAGTACGCGCCCTCGTTGATGGAAAAGACGAGCACCGCCGCGGGGAACGGCTCAATCAGGATGCCAACGCCGGGCAGGCCGTAGAACACAACGAACAGCTGCACCAGCACGGGCGTGCCGCGGATGACCCAGATATAAAACCGGGCCAGCCGCTGCAAAACGGGCACATGGGCAAACTGCACCAGCGCCACCGCCACCGCGATGATGAGCGCCAGCGTGAACGAGATGGCGGTCAGCGGGATGGTGACGGTCAGGCCGGGCAGCAATATTTTACCAAAGGAATCCACAAGGATTCCCCACAGGCGTTCGGACATGGGGCGGAACTCTCCTTTTTTGGTTGGGGTTGCGGGAATATTTCCCACTAAAACGGTATGCTATGAGATTGTAGCACACTTTGCCGGATTTTGCAAGAGTGAAATTTGAAGTAAAGTTTAAGGTTGGAGCAGAAAAGCCTTCCTTGTCAAAGACAGACTCCCCCGTGCCGGGGGAGGTGGCGCGTAGCGCCAGAAGGGGAGCAGGTGGACACCGCAGGCGGCCGGAGGGATTCTGACGGGCTATGCCCTGCACGCTGTCACACCCGCAGACGGGCAGGAATCCCTCCGCCTCGCAGGCTCGGCACCTCCCTTTGACAAGGGAGGCTTTTGTCTGCGGGGTGAGGGTGTGGGGATTGCACGGAAGGTTTGCTGTGGCCGCAAGCGGGCACGGCGGCCAGAGGGCTGGCCACCCTACGTTCCCCTTTTTCGGTAGGATGTAGGGCGGGGTGCCCCCACCCCGCCGAAGTTGGCGGCAGGCAGAATGTTACGAGATTGGCAGACCGTAGGGGCGGATTCCATATCCGCCCGTGGGAGTGTCCGCAGTAGAAATGGAATTGAGTAAAACCACAACAAAAGCACAAAAAATCCCACCGCCGGATGGCGGTGGGACATGAGTTAATCAGACGACTTTATTTACCAGTGCTATCCAGAATCGGCGTGATGACGGGCTGCGCATCTTTAAGCGCCACGCCCTTCTGGGTAGAACCCCAATTGCTGGTAACATTGTATGCAATAGAGTTCTTGCCATCAGAGTAAATAAGATTTTTAATCTTAATGCTCTTATAGTTAGTCTCAGAACCGACAACCACATCAAATTTCCAGCTAGCACCGGCTTTCAGTTCCGCCAACTGGTTAATCTGGCTAGCAAGTGCAGATTTATTAGTAACCGTGATCGTGCCACCGTCACCAACTTTAAGGTCACCCGTACCATAAGCTTCGGACACCGTAGCTTGAGCCGCAGTCAAAACCATAGCACCTTCAGAAATCAGAGACTGCTCACGAGCCTTGTCGATGTAACCAGTCAGAGCCGGGATCAGCAGGGCGGCCAGAATGGCCAGGATTACCAGAACGACGATGAGCTCGACCAAGGTGAAGCCCTTCTTGTTCTTCATTTTGCGAATTTTTTCGAACATGATAAATTCCTCCACTAAATTCTATAAGGACTTCGTGTGTCCTCATTTGTGAAAATATAATATCACATAATCTGCCAAATTTCAAAAGCCTTATGTAAAAACAGCAAAAAACATTTTTTTGCTTCTATTTTCGATTTCCCACCGTTTTGCCTGCTGCACTCCAACCGTCTTGCCGTGGCTGCACCTCTGCCGCCGCGCGGAATTCTATACATATTACCGTCATTTTTAAAAATCAGCTGTGCCGCCGCGCCAAAAGCCGCGGTAAAAACTGCCGCAATTGAAATCGCACATATATTGCGTTTATTTCATCTGTGCTGTCTCTGTCGGTGCGGGCAGCAGAGCGCATCGCGTATGGATTTCAGCGTATATAGGCCAATTTTACAGGCGGGCAATTTTTGTGCTATTTTGCATTTTTCCGTGTCCTCTCTCCCCTGCCCGGCTGCAGGGGCGCTCCCTTTGTGAACATACCGCAAATTCCGGTGCAAAAGTGTGGTATACTGCAAGATTTTGTGCTATACTGGATAAAAAATCAACACAGCCGGGCCGTGCCCGGCACAAAAGGGGCCACACATGAACAACACCACCGAGGAAAAACGCGAGGCCATCCCCAACAGCGTCAGCCGGATGCTGCTGGCGGGCATCGGCGTACTTTTGCAGGTTTTATGGATCTTCTGGCTTGCCCTCAAGCTGAACGACTACTCCACCGCCATTCAGGTATGCACGTCGGTACTGACATTTTTGATTACGCTGCGTATATATGGGCTGCATATCAACTCCGCGTATAAAATTTCGTGGATCATTCTGATTTTGCTGTTTCCCATCTTCGGGCTGACCATCTATCTGCTGTTTGGCCGCAGCGGGGCCGTCAGCGTCATGCGCCGCCGTTTTGGTGAAAATATGACGATGCTGCGCCGGTATCACGCACCCATTTTGCAGCAGCGCCGCGCCCTGCCCTACCCGGACCGCATTACCCGCAACCACGCCCGCTATTTGCAGGACCGCGCGGGCTACCCCGCCTATGACAACACCGATGTGACGTTCTACGGCGACACCTGCGAGGCGCTGGAGGCCCAGAAAACAGCCCTGCGCAGCGCGGAAAAGTTTATTTTCATGGAATACCACGCCATTGAGGACGCCTCCGCCTGGCAGGAGCTGGAGGATATTCTGGCCGAGCGCGCCGCCCACGGCGTGGAGGTGCGCGTATTTTACGACGACGTGGGCAGCATCGGGTTTATCAACAGCAAATTTGTCAAAAAGCTGGCGGGGCGCGGCATACAGTGCCGCCGGTTCAACCCGGTCATCCCGATTTTGAACGTCTTTATGAACAATCGCGACCACCGCAAAATCACCGTTGTGGACGGGCGCGTCGGCTTTACCGGCGGCTACAATCTGGCGGAGGAGTACTTCAACCGCACCCACCCTTACGGCCAGTGGAAGGACAGCGGCATCCGGCTGGAGGGCGACGCCGTGCGCGGCCTGACGCTGATTTTCTTAGAGCTGTGGGGCGCAACGCAGAAGGCCGCACCCGAGGTCGAGCGCTATCTGTCCGATGTGCCCTACACCGCGCGGGAGAATGCCGTGGTGCTGCCCTACGCGGACAATCCGCTGGACGACGAGGCCACCGGCGAGAACGTCTACCTGAACATGATCCGCAGTGCGAAGGACTACGTCTACATTACAACGCCCTACCTTATTCTAAGTGACGAGATGCAGCGCACACTGCGGCTGGCCGCGTCCAGCGGCGTTGATGTGCGGATCATCACGCCGGGCATCCCGGACAAAAAGCTGATCTTCTCGGTCACGCGCAGCTATTACGCCAGCCTTGCCAAGAGCGGCGTGCGCATTTATGAGTACGCGCCCGGGTTCATCCACGCGAAGCAATGCGTAGCCGACGGCACGGAAGCCGTTGTGGGTACGATCAATTTTGACTTCCGCAGCCTGTACCTGCACTTTGAGAACGCCTGCTGGTTCTGCGGCTGCAGCGCCGTGGCCGATGTGCGCCGCGATTTTGACGCGCTGTTCCCCGTCTGCCGCGAGGTCACACAGAAGTACGCCGACACCCGCAGCCTGGCCGTGCGCGGCTGGGACTGCGTGCTGCGGCTGTTCAGCCCGCTGATGTGACGGGCTGTGCGCCGGGCGCGGCAAGTGGAATTTTCCCAAAGAAATCTGTACTATTCCACGTTGCAAACCGCCGCTGCGCGCCGTACAATAAAGACAAAATCATCCTGTGAGGTGCATACCAATGGAGCATATAGCATGGAAAGGCCGCATCAAGCCCGGCTGCAAAGCGGAATATCAGCGCCGCCACGCGGAGATCTGGCCCGAGATGGTCGAGGTGCTGAAGGCTGCGGGCATCTGCAACTACAGCATCTTCTACTGTAACGACGAGCTGTTCGGCTACTATGAGTGCGCGAAGGGCGTTGCCTACGCCGAGAAGGTACAGGCCGAAAGCCCCGTTGTGGACCGCTGGAACGACTACATGAAGGACATTCTGGAGCTGGAAATGGACCCCGTGACCGGCGCCCAGCCCAAGCTGGAGCAGGTGTTCCGTCTGGATTAAACGCGCATAAGACAGCAAAGCCGCCCGTGTCAGGCTGACACGGGCGGCTTGTGTTTTTATGGGCAGGTGCAGCGCAGACGGTGCTGCCTTTAGGGTATTTACAGCACAATGCGGAACGCGACGCGGTGCTCTCCTTCCCCGCTGACGCGGTAAGGCTCCTCCACATCGGTGCCCCAGCTGTCGATGCCGCCGACGCCGCGGACTGCGCCCAGGATCGTCACGCTCGTGCGGCCCGTGGCGGGCAGCTCGGTGATGTGCTGGGCGGCCTCGATCTCCTGCGCAGTGTTGGGCAGTGCGCTGAAGGCAAACGGCGCGTCGGCCTGTTCAATCGTCAGCGCAGCCGTCGTTTGGCCGCAGGCGTTGTGCTGCTCCAGCGTGAACTGACGGGTGCCCACATGCAGGCCGCAGTCCTGCGGGACGAGGGCCGGCTCAATGTGCGGCACCTCCTCATGGCAGCCAAAGACACCGCCCTTGCAGCGATCCGGGTAGGTCTCGCCCGAAAGGCCGGTCCAGAGCGTGCGGGCCACGGGGGCAAACGTCTGGAATTTTACGCCGAAGCAGGGCAACTCGGGCGCACCGGGCACGCCATGATAGACGGCCTCGACCAGCAGCGTGCCCTGCGGCTCCACGGTGTAGGTCAGCTCGGCCTTAGCGCCGGGCACGGTGGGCACGCCGTAGGTATAGCGCACCTGCACACCGTCGGCGGATTTCTGCAAGACCGCAAAGCCGAGGTTCTGCAGGTAGACATCCGCCGCCAGCCAGGCCGCCGCTCTCTGCGGGAAGCCGCAGCCGCGGTCATTGTCGGTGGCGGCGCGCCAGAACGCCGGGCGCGGGGCGCGCCAGAGCCACTCACTGCCGTTGACGGTCAGCGACGACGGCCCGGCCTCGCCCGCGGAAAAGAGAATTTCAAACCCGTCGCCCCTGACGCCGAGGTTGCCGTCGCCCTCGGTCACGGTCAACGTGCCGGGCTTGCGGGCGGCCTGTGCTTTGGCCGCGTCGCGGTCCGCCCGGGCGGCGGCCGCGGCGTTGCGGGCATCGTGGGCGGCGCGGCGGGCGGGGGTGGCGTACCAGTAGCGCACGTCCTGCATGGCGGGTTTCTCGGCACCGTCGGCGTAGACAATGCCGTTGCCGCTGAAGTTGTAATCGGTGTTGCGGTCCGCAAAGTCGCCGCCGTAGCCCAGCACGCTGCGGCCAAGCGCGTCGGTGTGCCGGAGCGCCTGGTCCATGTAGTCCCAGATGAAGCCGCCCTGGTACTGGTCGAACTCGTCGGCCAAGCGCACATAGCTCTCCATGCCGCCCAGCGAGTTGCCCATATCGTGCATATACTCGCAGAGAATGAAGGGCTTCTTCGGGTGGGATTCGAGATACTCGCGGATTTCCCACGGCTTGGCGTACATCCGGCTTTCCATGTCGCTGATGGCGTCGAACGCGCGGCAGTGGAACACACCCTCATAATGCACGAGGCGTCCCGGGTCGTGGTCGTGGAAGAACTGCGACATGGCGAGAATATCCTCGCCCGCGTAGCTCTCATTGCCGCAGGACCAGATCAGGACGGCGGCGTGGTTCTTGTCGCGTTCAAACATGCTGCGGGCGCGGTCCACGACGCAGTCCTTCCACTCGGGCAGGCTGCCGGGCACGTTCCAGCTCGGCTCCACCGCGCCGAGCTTCTGCCAGCTGCCGTGGCTTTCAAGGTTCGTCTCGTCGATCATGTAGATGCCGTTCCGGTCACACAGGTCATACCACAGACTCTGGTCGGGGTAGTGGCAGGTACGCACGGCGTTGATGTTGTTCTTTTTGAACACGGCCATGGCAGCGTGCATGTCGTCAGCGCCGATGGCGCGGCCCTTGTCGGCGTTCCACTCGTGGCGGTTGACGCCGTTGAACACGACCCGTTCCCCGTTCAGGCACATGACGCCGTTTATCATCTCAAAGCGGCGGAAGCCGATGTCGTAGGGCACGACCTCCTGCAAAACGCCGTCGGCATCGCGCAGGGTCAGTACGGCGTGGTAGAGCACCGGCGCTGCATGGCTCCACGGCTGGATGCCCTCGATCTCAATCGTATCGCCCGCGGCGGGGCCCTCGTAAACGGCGTAGCCCTCGGGGTCGGTCACGACGAGGGCAACCGATGCGCCGTCGGTCTCGCCGTCCAGCTTGACGAGGGGCGTCAGCAGGCCGGTGGTGTTATCGGCGGCAAGGTCGGCCTTGAGCCAGATGTCGTTGATGTGGACCCTGGGCTTTGCGTAAAGGTAGACCGAGCGGAAGATGCCCGAGAAGCGGAAGAAGTCCTGATCCTCGATCCAGGCGGCGCTGCTGCGCTTGTAGACCTCGACGCAGAGGCGGTTGTTCTCGTCCTGAATATACGGTGTCAGGTCAAATTCAGACGGGGTGAAGCTGTCCTCGGCATAGCCGACGAACTGGCCGTTGCACCACAGGTACATGGCCTGCTCCACGCCCTGAAAGCTGACGCAGACGCGCTGGCCGCGCAGGGACTCGTCCAGATCAAATTCTTTGACATAGCTGCCCACGGGGTCATCGTTCCAATCGACCTGCGGCGGGCGCAGGCAGCTGCGGCCATCCCACGGGTAGAGGGTGTTGGTGTACTGCAGCTGACCGTAGCCCTGCAGCTCGATGTGCCCGGGCACGCGGATCGTACCGAAGTCGGACAGGTCGGCGTCCGGCTGCCAGAAATCCGCCGGGCGGGCGGCAGGGTTGGCGCTCAACGCAAAGCGCCATGCGCCGTCCAGCGACTGGCGCAGCGATGTCAGGCCGCTTTCGGCCTCGTCCAGGGTGCGGCAGCAGAGATGGTCAGAGTGAGCGTCCAGCCGGTTCACGGCAAAGACGGTGGGGTCACTCAGCCAGCGAAGTTCAGGGGTCATAGGGATCTCTCCTTTACACAATCAGGTTCTTACCGACATTCTGCCACAGGGCGCGCGGGGTGTCAATGGAAAGTTTCACGCAGATATTTTCCGTATTTTTTGCATCTTTACGGGAATTGTGCTGTGTTTAACACTTCGCGGCAGGATTTTTTGAGATTTTCCGTTTTGTCTGGTGGCGGATTGTACGCTGCAGCACCAGATATAGCGGTGGCGGCAGGATTTTTGCGGGATGGGTTGTTATAGTCGGCACACCTGGGGCGCAAAAAAGCGCCGACCTTTTTGCAGGGGCGGCGTTTTGGGGTCATACTTCTTCTGTCTCCGCCTGCGCGGCGGTGCGCAGACGCTCCCGCACGGGGCGCAGGGCCTCGGGCAGAGCCTCGTCGGGCAGGTCGCTGATGCCCTCGGTGCTGCCGCGGGCGGCGGCGGTCTCATAGAACCAGCACTTGTAGTCCAGGGTGTCCATCGTCTGCTGCAATTCAGCCATGCGGGTCTCGAGCACGGTGCGCTGCTTGCGGAACAGCTCCAGCCGCCGGGCAATGGTCTCATCGCCCTGCATGGCCAGCTCGATGTATTCGCGGATGTCCTTGAGGGACATGCCGGTCTTTTTCAGGCACTCGATGATGCGCAGCCACTCGAAGTCCTTCTCCGTAAAAACGCGGATGCCGCCGGACGAGCGCCCGACGAAGGGAAGCAGCCCTTCCTTATCGTAATAGCGGATCGTCGATGCGGGCACACCCAGCCGCCGCGCCATCTCCCCCACTGTATAGGCCATGTGTTTTCCTCCTATGACTTAAACCCAGGTTTAACCTGTGTATCAGTATAGGACAAAAGGGCGGCGTTGTCAAGGCAGGCGACCAATGATCGCCCCAGACTGTCGAAAAAGGTACGTTCACTCCTTGGCCCCCTCTGCGAGGGGGCTCCGCCCGCAGGCGGTGGGGGAGAGAACTG
>OLPC01001259.1_pt1 | contig 22570 bp, 20 predicted proteins | sample 1672341 | NCBI WGS metagenome assembly OLPC01 (sample SAMEA3136673, study PRJEB25190) | human gut metagenome | reverse complement strand
TAAAAGGATAGAGTGAATATATATCAACAACAACTGATAAAGGAACTACAAATTCTTTATTAGGCTTTGATATAGTTATAATTTAAACTCTAATAAGATAAGAAAATTATTGGAAAAGGTTAATAAGGGTATAATAAATTAATAGAAAATGCATATCATAAGTTTGATATATACTACAAGTTAATCTAATGTAAATTAATAATCGATATATAAAGGAGAAAAAATGAAAGATAAAAAAGAATCTAAAGGAATAGGATGGAACCTAGACAATAGTTATTTAAATCTTCCTAAGGTATTTTTTAGTAAGATAAATTTAAATCCTGTATCATCTCCTCGATTAATTATTTTAAATGACACATTAGCAAAAGAGTTGGGATTAGATAGTAATTATTTAAAAACTGAGGAAGGCGTAAAAATACTATCTGGGAGTGAAACTATAAAGAAAGGTGCTTTTATTGCACAAGCCTATGCAGGGCATCAATTTGGGCATTTTACGATGCTCGGAGATGGAAGAGCTTTATTAATAGGAGAGCAAATAACACCATCAGGAAAAAGATATGATATACAACTTAAAGGATCAGGAAAAACTCCATATTCTCGTGGAGGAGATGGAAGAGCAGTGCTTGGACCTATGATTCGTGAATATATAATAAGTGAAGCTATGTATAATCTTAAAATTCCAACAACACGTAGCTTGGCAGTAGTAAAAACTGGAGAAACTGTAATTAGAGAAACTGTAAAAGAAGGTGCAATCCTAACTCGTGTGGCGTCTAGTCATATTAGATTTGGAACTTTTCAATATATATCACAGTGGGGAAATAAAGAACAACTTAAAGAATTAGCTGATTACTCAATAAAAAGACATTATCCATATATAGAAGATGATGAAAATAAGTACATTAACTTTTTAAAAGAAGTAATAAAAGCTCAAGCAAGTCTTGTTTCTAAATGGCAATGTATTGGATTTATACATGGAGTTATGAATACTGATAATATGACCATTAGTGGAGAAACTATTGATTATGGACCTTGTGCTTTTATGGATACTTATAATCCAGATACTGTATTTAGTTCAATAGATGTATATGGTCGATATGCATATAAAAATCAACCTAAAATGCTAGGATGGAATTTATGTAGATTTGCAGAAAGCTTATTACCACTACTATATGAAGATCAAAATGAAGCTATAAATATAGCTCAAGAGGCGATTTCTGATTACGATGAGATATATTACAATAATTGGATATCTATAATGAGATCAAAGCTTGGTATATTTAATAAAGAAGAGCTAGATAAAGCTATAATTGAAGATTTACTTAGTATGATGGAAAAGTATAACGAAGACTATACTAATACTTTTGTTTCTTTAACTACTAAAAATAATATGGATAAAGGTATGTTTATTAGCGATGAATTTAAAAGTTGGTATGATAGTTGGCAAGAAAGACTAAAAAGACAACCAAATTCAAGTGAAGAAGTTAATAAACTTATGAAGGAATCTAATCCTTATGTGATTCCAAGAAATCATAGAGTAGAAGAAGCAATAGAAGCTGCTGATAAAGGGGATTTAAGTGTTATGATGAAGCTTCTTAATGTACTTTCAAGACCATATGATTATTCAAATGATCAAGATGATTACACAACACTTCCAAAACCTTCAAGTTGTCCTTATAAAACATATTGTGGAACATAAAATTAAATTATTAAAAAATTAATTAAATATACGAAAATAATTATATTTTTATATAATTTTATATATTTTCTGTATTTTCATATTTAGATTCTTATATTTTTTGTACACTTTATACATTTTTTCTGTTTCGTTAATATATAGCTTTGTGTCTTTTAAATTTTATACTTCTGCCAATAAAGTATATTCATTCGGCTGCCGGGTGGTTCTGGCTGAGTGCATGCCTGCCGCAGATATTCGATTTGTGAAAAAATCGTGCCGGAGTTAATGCCGCCTAAGACGCAGCTGCGATACAAAAAATCCCGTTCAAGCCTCTCAGCATAAATTGACTCCGGCATCTATAAACAGCCAGTCCGTAAATTTGTGTGATAGCGGGTTGCGGCGCGTTTGATTTTTTGTATCTTGAATAGACAATGCGTTGTGGCGGCATTTACTCCGGCTAGATTTTTGGTCGATTATTTTCTTTAGAATTTAACTACTCCGTTTATAACCTTATATCTTCCCCCATTATAATTAATATATCCTGTGTAATTCCATGCAACCTTTCCTTTACTTACTGCATACCAGTTTTTGCCATATTTACAGAGGGTTGTCTTACTGAAATTTACAACTCCGTTATTAACGTACCACCATGTTCCGTTGTATTTACATAAAGTCGTTTTAAATCTTACTGCACCTTTCTCTACATAAAACCAGTTTCCATTATATTTACACAGTCCGGTATAATTAAAGTTTACTTTTCCTTTATTTACATACCACCATGTTCCATTATATTTGCAAAGGCCTGTTGCATTGAAGTTTACTTTACCACTGCTTACATACCACCAGCTTCCATTGTACTTGCAAAGCCCTGTTGCATTGAAGTTTACTTTGCCACTGCTTACATACCACCAACTTCCATTGTATTTACAGAGTCCGGTTGCATTGAAGTTTACTCGTCCTCCACTTACATACCACCATCTTCCGTTATATTTGCAAAGTCCGGTTGCATTGAAGTTTACTCGTCCTCCACTTACATACCACCAGCCTCCATTGTATTTACACAGTCCAGTATATTTAAAGTTTACCTTGCCATTCTGAACATACCACCATGAGCCATTATACTTGCATAAGGTATTTGCATTGTAATCTACTTTTCCATTATGTATGTAAGACCATTCGCCATTATATTTGTAAAGTGTTGTTTCATTGCTTGTCTTTCCATCCTTTGTATATACAAGTACTCCATTATCCATTGCCACGGATTCGGTTTTATCAACCTTGCCATTTTTGATATTCCATGTTGAACCATTGTAATCGTATAACATGTTCGCGCTGTAATCTACAATTCCATTTTTTACATAGTATGTATTTCCATCATAATCACATAATCCAGTATAAGATGTATCTCTCAAACCATTTTTGTAGTATAATAGATTATCTCCAGATTTTTCTAATCCTGTTAAGTTAAATACCATTGAATCTGGAAGATCTGCGCTACATACAAGATATGTACCATAGCAGTTTATCTTTGAAGATTTAACTTCCATATGTGATCGATCCACATGTCTATTATTTATTACCTGATTGCACGAAAAATACATTCCTCGGTCAAATAGTACATACCTGTCTCTACTTTCATCATAATAATATAGCCTCATGTCTTCCCTCGGTACCGGCTGCTTATACAAATCATTGTCTATGTTCTGGTGTAAACTTACTTCTCCCTCTTTCAAAAACTCTTCATAAGGAACATTCTTTTTATCTGTACTATTAATTGAAAAGCTATATCCAAGAATTCCCATTTTTCGCAAATCACATATAATACTTTCATCAGTATTATATGTAACTTTAAATGAATATTCTTTATCTTCATCATTCATTTTTTCAAAATATATATCATAATAATCCATGGAATCATAAAAACAAGGACATAATTTTATATTCCATCCGTATGTACTAATTTTCTTTACGAGCTCTGGTTCAATTTTCGCTGTCTCCTTTACCGTTGTTATTCCTACCACATTTCCAGATGTCATATAACTGCTATTGGCAACATCCTTTAATATGTCATCAATACTGCGTTCTGTCTTATCAATCAAAATATATGCTACATACTTTTCTTTTCCATTAAGTACTTCCTTGCATATGTAATATCCATCGCCTTCTTCAAGTTTTTTTACCTTACGCATATTAGCACCATACAACTCATTGTTGTGTGTCTCATCAACAACTACATTTTCATCTGCTTGCTCCTCCTGTGTTTCTTTCACCTCCACACTTTCATCTGTCTGCTCCGCAGCATACGTCGTAACATTTCCACTTGTCACAAGCATTACTCCGGCAAGCAGCATTGCTCCCAGCTGTCTTACTATTTTGCTTTTCATAACATCCTCCTAAATTCATCTAATCTAATCGTTATGTCCGCTATTATAACATTATATTGTTTATAACGTTTATGATTACTTTTCGAAATTTTTATCTTGGGATTTTGTATCTTAAATAGACAATGCGTTGTGGCGGCATTTACTCCGGCTAGATTGCCTAGATCCATTCCTTTGTATGTATAAATCTTATTTCTTCTGTGACGATAAATTCCGCATCGCTCATCATCTGTTTCGGCAATTCTCCGCTATATCCCAGCACAATTGTCTCGTCTTCTCCATTATTTCCAAGTACTGTTGTCTTGTCTTCTCCGTTATTTCCAAGTACTGTTGTCTCATCTGTTCCGTTATTTCCAAGTATTGTTGTCTCGTCTTCTCCGTTATTTCCAAGTACTGTTGTCTCGTCTGTTCCGCTATTTCCAAGTACTGTTGTCTCGTCTTCTCCGTTATATCCCAGTACTGTTGTCTCGCCAATATTATCCAGCCTTGCCGTACTGATTTTCTCAGTGATTTTCTTTTTGCCATTTAATGCATTTGCTTTGTCGCTATATGCATACGATTCATTCTGTCTTTTGATATCCTCTATCGCTTTTTTAGCATTCCTGCCTGTGAGATTACCGATGATATTAGGAATCTTGAAGACAAAAAATAATGTAACCGATACAAGAAACATTACACCACAGGCAATCGCCGCTCCGATAAAGATAAGTCTATATGTATCGTAACTCATTTACTTTTCCTCCTTTATCGTATCTATCTTATCAATCGTCTGCTCTATATTATGCTGAAGATTATCAATATCGTCTTTTATTATCGATTTATCTATATTCCCAGAGTTTTGAGACACTCTCTGCAGTAATTCGATCATATCCTGTTTTGAAGTAACCTCAAGAAGTGGAGAAATGTTGTTGTTTAATATATCATCTATCTCATTCCACACCTGAAGCTTTGAATCGACACTGTCAAATTCCTCTGATTCTTTTTCCAGATCCGATATCTTGCTCCACAGCTGTCCATACTCCTCATACATCTTTTCGGTCTGCTTTATCTTTGCTTCTCCATACTGGCTTATAAGATCAAGGCAGTCAGATATATCACAATATATCTTTGCAACAGGATATTTATTTACCGCCTCTTTGTACCATTTTGCGGCATTGGCGTATCTGTCCTTTTCTACATTTATATCATAGTAAAAAAGAAAACTTTCCCCAAACATATAGCACACCTGTTCGTATCCATCCGGATTACTCTTTTTAAGCTGTGACATTACATCATATGTGTGCGAATATCCATCACTTCCTGTGTTATCTAATCCGACCTGGATTTTTGAAAGTATCTGCGCTTCATCCTTATCCAGAACAAAATCAGATATAAGCATATTATTCAGATCTTCATATGCCTCTGTCCTCGTCGGATCAGTAACTATCGCCTTATAATAATCCTCATATGAATCCGCAGCCTTTAAAATATTATCGTAATTTTCACTTTTCTTATTTTCAGCTGAAACATAACCCCATATCGAGGCAGCACCGAGTGCTAATGTAAGAATTGAAGATGTAATGAACAGCCCAAGTTTTTTCTTTTGCTTTCTCTTGAAAATATCATCTATCTCGTCATAATGTTCAAGTGCATACATAAGCTCTGCCGCATTCTGATAGCGGTTCATAGGGTTTGGCTGTGTACATTTTAAGATAATACTCTCAAGACCTCCTGAAAGTGCAGGATTTATCTGTCGTATAGGGCTTATCTCATATGGCGGCTCACACGGGCTCATTCCTGTGACCAGATGGTAAAGTGTTGCCCCCAGACAGTATATATCAGTCCTTGGATCAGTCTGTCCCATTCCTCCGAACTGCTCCGGTGCTGCATACCCCATAGTTCCAAGACATGTAGTATCCGCAATATTTTTTTCTTTAAACTCCCTTGCCGTACCAAAATCAATAAGTGCCACATTGCCATCAGGTTTTAACATAATATTTGCTGGTTTCATATCCCTGTATATGATAGGTGGATTCTGTGAATGAAGATACCCCAGCACATCACACAGCTGCTTAGCCCAGCGGATCACTTCATCCTGCGGCTGTGCACCGAATTCATCCAAAGCTTTACTGAGTGAGTTTCCCTGTATATAATCCATCACTATAAGGAATCTGTCCTCATCCTCTATAACATCTACTATATCCGGCAGACATGGATGACTTAACTTTTTTAACATATCTGTCTCTGCCACGAGACTTTGTTTTACGACCTCGAAATCCTTTACTCCATCCTTACGGACTTCCTTTATCGCCCATTGTTTATTTGCTTTCTCATTCATGGCAAGATAGACTATACTCATTCCGCCATGTCCCACCTCGTTTAATATCTTGTATTTTCCATCTACGAGGGAACCTATCTCAAGCATTATGTTCCTCCTATTGAACTTTAATAAGTGCAGCTGTTATATTATCTCTTTTCATAACAATTCCTTATTACTTTTTAATCTTCATAAACTCTAACAATGTTAGGGCTACCGTTAAACCACTCATCAAAATTTTTATCAGTCCACGAATCCTTATATAAATGGATATTAACCGTTCCATCTGTATTAGGGAAATTATTATAATTATATTTTGATAACTCAGCATCCTTTGGTATATATACATCTTCTATGCTTGATGGGAAAGCAAACTCTCCTATTTCCTTTATGCTTGATGGCAATCTTACTTCTTTTAATGAATCACAATGTTGAAAAGCGTATTCGCCTATTGTGCTTACATTGGTATCCTCCAAATTTATATTTTCCAACGAATTGCAATTATTTATACAATACGCACTTATTTCTGTTAAAGATGAAGGCAGCACGACTGATACCAGATTTTCCTCACGTGAAAGTGATGAAGAAATAAGTTTTGTCATTCCTTCTGGATATTCAACTTTCTCAATTTTTGTACCACTCGAAACTAGTGAGCCCGAATCAAAATCGCTATCTACTGTTCCTTCAAAACTGATTTCCTTTACATCAGAATCACTCGTTACTATCGATCCCATTAGTTTTTCGCAATTTGAAGGAATCACCAATTTTTCCTGTTTCTTTCCTTCATCCGTCAATCCACCCAAACCTTTTCCATCCAAAAACCAGACAAAATATTCATCTTTCTCCTGACTTACACTTTCCTTAGATTCCGCAACGTTCTTTTTCTCGCCTGAACAACCTGTAAGCATTACTCCCATTGCTAATTGAACCGCTATAAATAAACATAAAATCTTTCTTTTCATATCTTTAAAAACTCCTTACTTCGTTAATGCTGTTAAAATCTGAACAAATACTATGAAAAATATCCATGGATAGAATATACAAAATGCTCTATACCAATATCCTATTGCATTACTATTTCCACTCCAAAAAGCTTTTTTCGGATTATCCAACCAATATACATTTATTTTTTCTCTGAGTGGAGAACCTGTGTGTTCCCTCGGGTCTGAGCTAAATGTTTTACAATATGTTTTTCCATTCACAACATATGTATACTTAGCGGAATAGTATTCTCCCATATTACCATGAACTCTTCTTGATCTGTTTCTTCTAAGTCTATACGCATCACCATTATAAATAGTAGCCTGCGCCACGTTTCCTTTTTTTTGAGCCTTGTCAATTTTTTTCTTTAATCCAACCTTTTTATCATATAAAACTTTTATGGTAAAAATATATGATGGAATTATCGTCAGAAATCCTACATTAAATTGCCACGGCTGTGATTTTATTTCTTCGATAAATAAATTTAAAGTCTCCATTCTCATAATCCCTTGTAACCTTATCCCTAATAAATCTTATCTCTATTGTACTTTTATGAGTGCCGCTGTTATATTATCTCTTTCATTCCGCTGCATATTTAGCGTGATAAGCATTCTAAGACGGCTGTTTGCCTCATTTGAATCCGTAATTATATCCGGATTAAGATTTGCGTATATTTCCTGCGGTGTGATTTCATGCCGGAAACCATCCGAACAGAGTAAAAAGGCAGTATTTGGCATAACCTCACCATAAAACATATCCGGAATTACGTTTTCGGATGCACCGACACACTGAAGCAGAACACTTCGTCGTGGATCTACTTCTGCCTGTTCCCTTGTTATATTTCCTAGTTCAACTTCCCTCTCAACAAGAGTCTGATCTTTTGTCAATACCCTTATATCATCAGAAAGCAGATATGCGCGCGAATCACCCACATTCATCAAATAATACCTGTTTTGTGTGACAAGTAATATTACCGCTGTGGTTCCGATATTTACACCGATACTCATTCCATAATTTTTGATCTTGACATTTTGTTCGAGAATAATTCTCTCCCATTGATTTTTCAGGCTCATGTCATCTATATGACCATTTTGTCCTAAAATCGGAAGCTCGTTCTGTGCCCATTCGTCAAACGCACGTATCACGGTCGCACTCGCGAGCTCCCCCTTTGCCAGACCACCCATTCCGTCACAGAGAATGGCAAAAACCATCCCGCCGTAATCTGTTGTTATTTTTTTTACCAGCAGACTATCCTGATTTGTACTTTTCACAATTCCGACATCCGTCTGGCCAGCTATATAAAAATTCATAACCGCCTCCTATAATATCCACTAATACATGAAAAATTCAAACTCTTCGTTTGCCAGTCTGACTTTTGAACCATGCTCAAGCTTTGTCTCCACATTACTCTGAAGCATATTTCCATTCACATATGTATGGTTTGTTGAATTCGTATCAACGATATAAAATTCTGTTCCCTTTATCAAAATATTTGCGTGACTCCTGCTGACTGCAGTATTGTCACTGATAAAATAATCTACGTAACTTCTTTCTTTTCCAATCCTGAACACAGGTTTTGACAGCTGTATCCTCTCATTGTTCTTCAGACGCAGAAGATACGGACTAACTATCTGTGCCTGCGCTGCACCCAAAACAGTTGTCTCACCGGCCGCCACTGCCGCACCTAAAACTGTAGTCTCGCCAAAATTTCCTGTGACAGGCATCTGCTGTAAAATGTTCTGTGGTACAGACGGATTTGACACCGGAGCTGATTTTGGAAATACCGGCTTAGGCTGTGTTGGGTTAGACTGAACCGACATCTGTGATGCCTTTGGCATTTGCTGTGATGGTGCTGGCTTTGGCATAAACTGCTGGTTCTGCTTTGATGGCACTGACTTTGACATAGACTGTGGTGCCTGACCCGGAATTGCAAATTCCTGATTTGGCATATTTATATTTGAATCCACTGGATTCTCTTTAGCCGCCTTCTTCTGTGCTTTCTGTCTGTTATATATTTCTTTATTTTCCTTACTATAATGTGTTAGAAGTCCAAACAAAGACATCTCTTTCTCATTTGGATCACCCTGTGCAGGTGGAACTGAGATCTGACCGCTTCCTTCTGTTCCTGCCTGAGCAGACATCTGTGGTTTTACTGGCTGTGGCAGAACATTATGCTGCATTGGCTGCTGTGGCTGCATTGGATGTGGCTGCATTGGATGTGGCTGCATAGCCGACTGCTGTGACATTCGTGTTTCCTGTGTCGAAAATTCCTGCGGCTGCACTGCCTCATTCATCTGTGCTGCTGCCTGTGCCGGAACATACGACTCTGTCTGTGACTGCAGTATCTCATCATTCATGGTTTCTGTCAAAAGCCTGTCAAAATCTGTAATAGAAAAAACAGGTGTACTGTTTAAGTAATTTATGAGTTTCGCAACATAATCACAATTTTCTGTCTGATCAAACTGTGTGCTGAACAGTATTTTCTTAAACATCATGCCAAAATCTACATTTTCATTATTTTTACTTATTACAGGAAGACATATAAGCGTAGTCTCACAGCTTGAAACATCCGTATAAATATAATCAAGATCTATAAGAAGATTTGAAACATCTATCATATACTCTTCTGCTGAAAGAATTGCCCTTGTTATTCCTGAGAAAACACCAAGCAGACGTTTTTTGTTAACAATCCCCGTGAGAAATTCCTTTGCAGTAATCCGCGAGGTCACATTATATTTAATAAATTTATCAGCATCAAGCTGGGTAAATACAGTCGGAACAATCCCTGCTATCTTGTTATTTGTTATCATTCCAAGACTCATTGTATCAATTTTATCGCTGCCTGCGATCTGATAGACCAGATATGTATTTGTTCCCTGATTTTCATAAGTAAAGTTCACTTTTTTTGCCTCCTGTAAATAAAATTAGTGATTCTGTGAATACAATAACAGATAATTCCATTTATCGTCTATTGCTACAAAGACGCATCCATGATCATTAAAATCTTTAGCATCATCAAATTTACATTCTATAACCACATCATTATCTTCATTTATGAATCCCCATCCTGTAGCACGTCTTACTGCTGCGAATCCATTTGAAAAACTTCTCGCCTCAACATATTCCGGTTTTATGACTACTTTGCCATCCTTGTCGATAAATCCCCATTTTCCATCTATCCTTACAGCAGCATAACCTTCACCATTGAATAGTCTTGCATCCTCAAAGGTATCATCTGTAACCTTTTTGCCTTTCTCATCAAGCAGATAATATTTTCCGGCTGCCTTGGCAAATATTCTGTCATTACGGTAAACAACACCTTTCTCATCCATAGCGATCTCATCGTACTCGTCATCTGTAACCTTTTTGCCTTTTTCATCTATAAGATGCCATTTATCCTTTTCCTTAACGGCGGCTATCCCATTTCCCATTGATGAAACATCATCAAAGCCTCCAGCAATTTTCTTTCCATCCAGATTATAGAAAGTCCAATCCTTACCATCATAAAGTGGGAATATATCATCATATATAAAGCCAAGCTTCTCTACATTATCTACAAAATCTATTACCTTCTTTTTATGACCTTCGGTATCGATATAGTACGCATTTCCATCCTTGTCCACTACCGGTGCAAGTTCTTCTGAAAAAGCTCCTGCCTCAACAAAATCCGTATTTGCCGTCTCATCGCCATTTATATTTACAAAACCATATGTATCATTATATTTTACACGGCAGTATCCACCCGAAAAAATAGATGCATCATCATAGCTGTGTTCCAGATAATACTCATACTGTATTTTTGAAATCATTTCATTTATTTCTTTAGAAGAAAGTTTAAGAGCATCCACCTTTTCTTTTGTCTCAAAACATGCCGCATAATCTTCATCTGTCAGATATGCATTTATCAGGAATTCATATCCTGACACTTCTTTTGGATACAGGTCTACTGTCTTCTCGCCCCATTTTACGGCTGTAGCCTTATTGCCTGCTGCCAGATACATCTCACCGAGTTCTACCCTTACATCAACGTTGTCCTTTATGTCTATGGCGTTTAAGTAATCCTCCTCGGCATTTACCCACACGCCTAATTTTCTATTCTCACGAGCGTCTTCGATTGCGCTTTCATAATTATCATTTAATGTTTTTCTGCTGTCGTATGTTTTATATACAGATCCCCCGAGAAGGGCGACCATTCCTATCATAACTAAAAATCTGTAATTTTTCATTTTGTATCCTCTACATTCCTGTCAAAAATATAGCCAAGAAAGTTCCTATTGCAAGTGCCGGTCCAAATGCCATCTCATCTTTTTTTGTTTTTTTCTTTGTGATGAGAAAAAATATTGCGGCAAAGAAAGACACTATAAGCGACAGAAACATCGCTCCCCATATTCCTCTTACTCCAAGCAAAAGCCCCATCACTACAAACAGTTTTATATCTCCTGCCCCGATAGAGCCTTTTATGCATATTTTGCACAGCGCCGCTGCCAGAAACAGAACACCAGCTGCTACAAGGCTTGATTTTATGTCTTCTAACACGTATTTATTATATTTAAATATTTCTAATGGAATAATAAGCACCCAATATATTATTCCAAGCAGGACATACTCATTTGGTATCTTTAGTTCCTTGAAATCAATATATGCAACCGGAGCCAGAACCGACATGAGCGCCACCCTCTTTAGATTGTGGCAAAATGTATTGTCCTTATAAAGCAGTTCTAATGTAAGTGTTATACCAAGTATGACAATAAAAGCTATAACCATATATATTACGAAGCTTTTTTCGATTTTTTCTGTTTTTCTGGCTCTTAGGTAAAAGCCTATTCCGTACATTACAGCCATAATGGCCAACAATAGTATATTTTGTAAATTCATCTCATAACTCCAATTATCTATCTTTATTTTGAACTGACTCCATTGCCCCATACATCGGTGCTGGCACTCTGGCAGAATGTAAGTGCTATATCCGTGTCTAAAAGGTTTACAACTTCCACCTGATATGTACATGTAAGCCTTAAATTTTCACTTGACTCTCCATCTGTCGATACTAAAAACTCCGTACCATCAAAGTGCAGACCATCCATTCCACCCTTTACATGGTAATGATTTAAGAAGTCATCTGCACTGCCGCTTGATGAATCCTTTAAATTTTTCTTTATAAAAGCTTTTCCCATCGCCTGGGCGATAAGCGACTTTCCTGCAGATGATCCTTCGCTTAGCGCAAGCATTCCCATTCCTTTCGCAAAGCCCATCGGATCACTGGCAAGTGCGTCCGCATAGTCGCCTATATTTTTCTTCATATCCGCCGTAGCTGCATCTGTCTTATCAAGTGCTTCTTTTAATCTGTCAAAATCAACAGAATCTCCACCCGATCCAAAACTGCCTTCGACATCTCCTATTGCTGTCATGAGAGAATCAACTCCTGCTAATGTGTCATTCGCTCTGGCTCTGCTTTCAGCTGCCGCACCGCTTATCGCATCATCGACAGAATCTATTCCGAATTTATAATACAAATATGAATACTGTGACATATCTATTGCCGATTCATTTAGCGCTATTCCCATTTTCGCCTGTATGTAACATATATCCACGATTGAATATATTATAAAAATCAAAAATATAAATGCAGTAAATGCGATCGTTGCCTCCATTACAATCGCGCCATGCTCATTCTTAACTTTTCTTTTCATAACGTTTTTCCTTTTTATATTTACCTTTTTCATTATTCCTTAATTTGATTTCTCATGTATTCCATTTTCATAACTATTATCGTTTGCAGTTTTATGGAGTGGGTGGATCCGGTCTGTTTGACTATTCTACTCTGTAGTCCATATTATGTTCTTTTGCAAATGATTCTGCATATGAACCTGCTTTAACAATCAATGTTTTTGCTCCTGTAAATGCCATATGATTTACACTTTCAGGAATCTTCACCTCTACTTTATCTTTATTTAGTATAATAACTGCTCCAGAAGTTCCTTCTTCACCTAATTGTTCCAATCCATCATTCAGCTCCAACTGTTCAAACTTTTTACCGCCAACATTTCCATGTTCAAAAACTTTAACATTTTTTCCTAAAATAATATATTTTAAATTATCACAATTTCCAAATGCTCCTTCTTTAATATTTTCTACATTGTCACCAACTCTAACTGCTACGATATCCTTATTATTGGTAAAAATTTTTCCAAAATCCACAACTTTTTTTCCATCTATTTCATTTGGAATTACTACTATTGGATCATCACCAGTATATTCTTTTATAACAGCCTCTCCATTTGACTTATCTCTATATTTAAAATCCTCTGCCGGTGTTTCTTCGTGATTTTTCAAGTCATCCATTGTTATATCATCTGCCGATTTATAACTTTCTTTTGCATCGTCTTTTTTATCATCATCTTTCTGTGTCTCTGATGTCTTGTCACTGTTTGATGTTGCTGTGACTGTCTTATCTGCTTTTGATGTTTTGTTTCCATCATCTGATGATGTTCCACATGCTGTCGCTGCAAGCATTGTAAATGCTAATCCTAAAACTAATATTCTTTTTTTCATTTTTTTCTCCTTTTAATAACCTCTTGTTTTCTTTACTTTATATGTACACCAATCTGTGCTGGTAGTGTCATAAGCATCATTATATCCGCTAAATATCGGCAATGTGATCAATAATGGATCAACCCGTAGTGTTGATTCAAACGTAAAATATGTTTTTGAATTCTCAAGTTTGTATGAATCACTTCCTGTCACCTTACCCATATTTGTCTGAATAAGATCACCACACCGCAGTGTCATCGACTCTGCAAGTTTGTTATCCTGCATTCCACATAAAATGAATAGACATAAATAATCACTATATGTAATTCCATTTTCACATGAATTTGTAAAATTACCTATTTTCTCGGTAAATGTATCCTGAACACCTGATATGCCATCTCCACCACCAAACTCAAGAGATATCTGCCAATCTTCTGCCTTTACTTTATATATTTCTACTGGGAAACCAGCTTCCAATCTATTCGAATCATTAGCCGTTTCAAATGCCGTTATCAAAGCAATAAGAACTACCTTTACAATAGGTGCTGGTACTACCCCCATTGTCGCTTCCTGAATTGCAGATGCAATCGTGGTAAATGTCACTGCCGTATTAGAAGTTCCTGACCAAAAATTTTGAAAAGCCGAAATCAGATTAAGTGTATACCTTATCATATATATCTGACCATATGCCGATTTAACATTATCATCATTCGTTCCGCCATATAATATATACTCAAGTTCACAACCATATGCCGCATTATTCTCTGAATTCATCAACTTATTTGTCAACGTTTTATTGCTGTTATAATTATCCTTTATTTCCTCACTATTCCACTTATCATTCATTGTATTATATGCTGTTTCGTAATTACTCTTACAAAGACTTGACATATCATAACCACTCTTTTTAAGCATCCGGTACCGACCTTCATTGTCCATAGTAGAATATGAAAACATTTCAAGCATATATGTTGAAATATAGAGTTTATCCCTTATGTCATCAAAATCACCATCTACTATATTTCCAATTACCCCAAGTAATCCTGTCAAAATGGAACTCGTTCCAAAATATTCTTTTATAGTATCTATCTCTGCGGTTATATCCTGCGAATCTTTATGTGGATTTTCTTTATTTTTTGCACTGTTTTCCAGTTCTTCTGCTTTATCTTCTGCATTTCCCCTATCATTATCAAACTTTTCTATATCATCCTCACTTGCCCCATTAAATTTATCATTCCAAAATAAATAAACACCTGGAATTTTTACTGTTTTCAATCTCAAATTCAACTGCAGATTATAATCATCATCCGTATTTATCTCCATGATCACGTCATCTCTTCCACCAGAAGGCTTGAACAAATTTTCAAATGCCCCTGTTGCATAACTTTCCAGTTCGGACTGTGTCGTCCTGCTATTGATTTCGCTTTCAGACATCTCTGAAGATGCAGCTGATTTGAATGTAGAAAAATCAGTAATCAGCATAACGTTCTTTCCACCATATGTGAAATTATCGATTGCTTCTATAACTGAATCTATCTGTGACTTTATATTTTTTAGTCTTGTCTCTAATACACAAATGGATTCTTCTGTAATGTTTCCTGCTTCCTCACTTGATAGTTTCTCATCGGCTTCTGCTTTATCATCTTTGCCCATCTGTGTTCCTGAACCATTGGCAGTATTTCTCCATTTCGATAACTCTGTTGAATATTCACTTGCATCCTTTTTTAATGTTTCAAGAGATTTTATATCATCTCCATCACCATATATTGCAATGTTTATTGCATCCGAATATTCTTTTAAAATCGTTCTTCGTCCTATAAGATCGCTGGATATATCTGCTATCTCAGTTGTAACTGTTTTTCCATCAGACAGTGTGAGACTATCTGGTTCTATATTATAAATATTATCAGCTGATATCTTTTCTAATCTATCCACAAGCACCAGATATGAATCACTGCTATCATGACTTGAAGTGTCCAGATATTTCGAACGGATATTTATTACCTTTGTCTTTAAATCTTCATATGTATCGTTATAATTATCCGGAAGTCCTGTACCCGGCTCACAATCCATCATTGCCTCCAGTATACAATACTGTTTAATCACTTCTGTTGCGGCTTTGTTTAAATTTTCCCTATACTTTCCAGATCCATCATATGTATCCTGCGCATGTTTCCAATACTGGATATCATTTGTCGTGCCCGCTGTATATGTGACACCATTGCTATTTACCGCTTTAGTAAAATTATCTTTTGCATCATTAAAGTCGGCTATAGCATCCTTTACATCATCAAACTGTCCACTTAATTTATCCCCGTCTATATAATATGTTCCATCATCTTCAATTCTGGAATGACATTCTGAATTACTTTTATCGTATGAATAATCATCATATCTTGCTGTGGCTCTATTAAATATATGGAGATCTTCTGTATTATATAAATTGGTTACCAGATATGTATTCATTTCACGGTACATTTCACGATGTATAAGCATTGCTGTAAGACATTCGTTTAAAAGTGCATTTGTCGGCTCTGGTTCTCCATATGAATATTTATCGCGCAGTTGTTTGTATGTATAGTAACTATCTCGCATAAGAGTTGACTCAGCCTCACAGAAATGCTGTTTTGCCTTAACTACAGGTTCATTTTTATCGCTGTCCATCATATCTTCAACACCATCAACTTTACCACTTCGCAGCCTGTCGACTATATTCTCACATGCCGCCAGTGGTGCACGATATTTCATGAAATCTACTATCTGTGATTTAAGCATTGTCGAGTTTGCGAGGTTTGCTCCCTCCATTGCACCGATTGTTGCGAAATTATCATCCGATGCCGGTGTCACCTGCAGATAATCCACAGCATCAGCTGTATCGCCTATCATCGACTTAAAACTTCCTAACAATGTTGTTATTTCATCATCTGATAAGTTCTGCGATTTAAGTGCTGATTCGAAGCATTTTTCCGATGCTTCATAAAATTCATCTATATTCTGGCATGATGCTACCATTCCATACCAGTCATTCAGGTCAAAATCATAATTAGTCATAAGAGAATTCAGTGCCAGATCTGATGCCGATTCTGCTGCCGACTTTGAAAGACTTACTCTTCCGACATCTACAAAAATACTTGCCACGAGCATACACGGAACAAGTATGATGACCAGAAAAACCGATACTGCACCTTTCTCTTTTTTCGTATATTTAAACATAATCTACTCTACTTTCCTACCCAGTCGGTAATTTTTTCTGCCAGTTTTCCTGTCTGTTCTGATATATCACTTCCTGTAACTCTCTGTACCAGATCTTCTGCGAAATCTACATTTCGTATGAACTCCGGCACATCCGAAACCGGTATATCCGTATGTGTGGCATATGATATTTTCATAAACTCATCCATTCCAAGTATTTTGAAAGGGATTTCTATATCATATGTTGCATCCACCGTGACAGTAGAGTAGATAAACTTACTGTCAAATTTAACATTACTGATAGAAAAATCAGGTGTCATCCCCGTAAAGAATCCACTTCCTAATCCTGAAACTCTATCATTAATTCTTTCCTCAACATTTGTTTTCTGATCAGTCAACATTGCTGCCAGATATCTATATGGCTGTAAATCCACATCCTTAAATCCCGGAATCGTTCCCGGTCCCCCGTCATCAGCCTCCACTGAATCAAGTAATGGATCTGCACAATGCGCAGCTCCTTCCAGGGTTGAGGAAACCACAATTTCTTCTATCCTGCATTTCTGTACATATGCATTTCCTACCACAAACAAAAACATCAATATGAAAAACATAGTCGGAAACACAATTGATGCCTCCACTATGAGGGCACCCTTCTCATTTTTTATTTTGTCCATTTTCTAACCCTTTAACTCCTGTATCAAATTTTGCTTGATACTTTTTAATCTTCGGGGAGCAGATGCTCCCCTTTGATTCTTACTCTGAAATAATTTTAGGCTGGTTCACTTACCGTCGTACCTGCCTTAGTACCAATTGTCTCAAATAAAGTATCAATAAGCTCCTTTGCCTGTTTCTTAAATACAACCGCAAGAAGTACTGCAACACCTATAAGTACTACGATTGATACTACGTTTACATCTCCCTCCTCATCACGTAAGAAACGGTTAAATAATACCTTTCCTCTAATGATTAATCCATTAAGTAACATATTCATAACTAATTTCTCCTTTCTTTTATGTTTTATTTTTAGTTATGTATATAAAAAACCAGTAAATCTGGTCTTTTACCGATATTACACACCGATATTAGTAAACACCGGTACTATTACCATGATGAGTATTCCCGTAAACATCATCATCATCGGAATGAGAAGTTTACCTGATGCCTTCTCTCCCTGTCTCTTTACAAGCTGTCTTTTCAGGTTCCACACCTCTGCACTCTGCTGCTGCAGCATTGTTGTGAGTTCACTATTTCCTTTTTGTATTCCCTGAACGATGGTAGATGTAAATTTCTTTATCTCCGGGATCATACATCTCGATCCAAATCTATATATCGCATCCATTTCCGAATAACCGTTTTTCATTTCTTCCACGGATGTCTGCATTTCTTTGTAAATCACAGTATCGCCGTTATATGCGACCTGTTCCCATGCATCTTTCATGATAAGCCCTGCATTCGTCAGGAGCGCAAGCTTTGATACCACGTTTGAAAAATCTGTAAGCATCTCATCTGAACGTTTTTTTATCGTCTCACTTGCCAGATTTCCGTAATAGTAAAATCCTGCAAATGCGAACATCCAGAATACAAGTGGTCCCGCTATATTATCCAACAGTCCGTACATTGAAAACGATACTGCAAATAATGTAAGTCCTATTGTCACCTGCTGCGACCTCGTAACACGTATATAATAATCAGCATATCTGCAGTCATTTAAAACTGCCATCTGCTTTCTCATAATACGATCGTTTTTTGTTTTGTAATCGTAACCTATCATTTCAAGAAATTCATATCCTATAAAATATAAATCTTTAAACGGATATTGTTTTTCATCAAGTCCTGCGAAAAGCCCTGCACTCTTTTTTCCTTTAAAAAACAATACTATCCAGAACAAGGTGAATATCCCACCTAAAATCCAAAAGACATAATCTATTACATTAAACATTTGTCACACCCTTATATCCAAAATCTTCTTTCCAACAAAATATGCTGCCACAAAAATTCCGATCGCTATCGTTGTCGATACTATTCCTGTTGCAGTCACAAAGTTCGCTGCAAAATCTGAACTCATTCCTTTTATCATTGCGATGAGGATAACCGGCATTACGATCATTATGTTCTGCTCCGACTTGTTTGCTGTAAGTGTCGTCTCTATCTCCTCTGCGATTTCCATTTTGTCACTTAGTATCTCGTATGTCGTGCGGATCGTTTCTTTTATGTTTCCGCCCTTTCTGTAACAGATCTCAAATACCTTTGCAAAACTTTCAATATCTTCATTTCCGCTTCGTTTTCCGAAATCAAGAAGCAGCTCCTCCAATTCGATATTGTTGTCCATGCCTGTCAGTATCACTTCAAGCTCATTTAATATATATGCGCCCTCTTCATACTGCATCTTTAAATCTTCGTATGTACTTTTAAACGAATCCGTCACATTTTTTCCGGCTCCAAGCGATGTGCTCAGTGCCTCAAGCATATCCCTAAACTGCAGGCTCAGCTTGTTCTTTTGTTTCTTTATCACACTTTCCGTTCTTATCGGAATGATCATCTTTCCGGCAATGATTCCTATTATTCCCGGGATTATCACATTCAGACAATATGTGATCTTTGTCGGCTGTCCATATGCATCCTTTCCTATTCCTCCATAAAACAGGTAACCAATGCCTGCGCCGACTGCAAATGCCAGAAGAAAGAATAATATCTTTTCATATACCGGCATATGATAAACTTTATAATTATACGTTCTCATGTTTGTCGCAGATACATAATACTGCGGCTCTATAACTTTATCCTTTTTCTTTTTCCCTTGTTTCTTTGCCATTTCCACACCTATATAACTGTTCTTATTCCCGAAAGCTGTAATTTAAAATCATTTTTCAGAGGATTTTTTGTCCGTACCAGTGAGCCGGATACCTTTTCGATCGTGCTCTTTTCATCCTCCTTAAATTCATACAGCGGATTTAATTCTATCTCGCCGTCTTTCATTCCGACGACTTCTGTTATCGCCATTGTCTTTCTTGATTTATCCCTAAGTCTTGAAAGATGGATTATTATGTCGATAGCCGATGCTATCTGCTGTTTTATCGCTTCAAGCGGAAGTCCTTCCGCTCCCTGCAGTACCATTGTCTCCAATCGACTTAACATATCTTCTGTCGAGTTTGCATGTCCTGTGGACAACGATCCGTCATGTCCTGTGTTCATCGCCTGAAGCATATCGAGTGCCTCACCGCCTCTGACCTCTCCGACTACTATTCTTTCCGGTCTCATTCGAAGCGATGACTTAATGAGATCCCTTATCGTTATCTGTCCTGCTCCCGCCGCATTTGCGTTTCTGGTTTCAAGGCTTACCAGGTTGTCAACACCTGTTATCTGAAGCTCCGCCGAATCCTCTATCGTTATTACACGTTCATCGCTTGGTATATAGTTCGACAACGCATTCAGGAATGTCGTCTTTCCGGAACCTGTACCTCCGCAGATGAATATGTTGTATTTTGCTTTTACCAGAAGTTCAAGTTTGTCTGCTATCTCCTGCGTTATCGAACCGTAACGAATAAGCTTTTCTATCGTCATAGGTTCCTTTGAGAACTTACGGATTGTAATAGTCGGTCCGCAAAGTGCTATCGGCGGCAGAACCACATTCACACGCGAGCCGTCCGGAAGTCTTGTATCACATATCGGATTTGCCTGATTTACTTCTCGTCCGGCAAGACCTACGATTCGCTGGATTATGTCCTCAAGTCTTCTTGTGCTGTCAAACTTTTTATCAAGCTTTGATAGTCTTCCGTTTTTCTCTATGAATATGTTGTCCGGTCCGTTTATCATAACCTCTGTTATCGTGTCATCACTGATTATCGAATCAAGCAGCCCGAATCCTCTTATTGAGCTGTACACCTGACCGGCTATCGATATTTTCTTTTCTATAGGACAATATGTATCTTTAAGCCTGTCTGATACTATCTGGTCTATTTTTTCTTCGAGTTGTTCATCAGACATGGAACTTAGTTCAAGATTTTCACTGACAAACCCTTTTATCTGATTTACTAACTCTTCCTCGTTTATCTGCATGAGTTTCTCCTATGATAAAATTGTGTTGTAATGGTTCATCTTTGATAATTGTTCTATAAGCTGTTTTGTTGTCGCCTGCTCATATTTCGGCGCTCCACCTATCACATTCACAGGTATATCATTAAGCATCACCGATGACTTATTACTGAATTTGTTGTAGATCATGCAGGATTTTGAAATTATATCAATATCTCCATTCTGTTCTATTAAGTTTAATGCCTGAATCGCTTTCATGTATTTTTCATTTGCGATCTGGCTTCCGTCATTTACCATCACTATCCTGTCTGCCTTGGAAAGCAGATTTATCTTGTCCCTGTCAAGAGAAAATGGTATATCGACTATAACCTCATCAAATCCCTCCGTTATCTGTATATTTTTTATCAGTACTTCTATATCCTCATCTGTCATCTCTATCATATCAAGTGCGACCTTTGGAGATGCAAAGTACTTGACGCCTTCCTGCGACTGCTTTATACAGCTTTCAAGCTTTAATGATATATTTGTCTTTCTGCTCTTTATCGAATAGATGACATCACTCATTGTGAATTGTCCTTCTGCTGTAAAGAAACTGTCTGTCACGCCGAATGTTTCAAGGTTTAAATAAAATACCTTTTTTCCAAGCCTTGCATGTGCAACTGCACAGGCTGCTGCTGTCACGGAGGTTCCTGTTCCTCCGCATGGTGATGTAAACATTATCACTGCCGCCGCATCTCCAAAGCTTTTCATGTTTGAAATGTTTGATTCCATATCGGAGTAGACACTTAGTATCTGTTTATATATAAGCTCTGCTTTCTGGAATTTGCATATGGCAGGTTTTTCTTTTACTGATTCGATTCCCGGAGTATCGACAAAATATGCCATGCCACATCTTCCCCGAAGTTCTTCATCCTTTATCTCGAACTGTGTTGTTGTAAGCAGCACGTCCATCCTGACCTTCTTTAAGGTTTCAATTACCTTTTCCTTTTCGGTAAATGAATATACCTCAAGTTTGTCTGCATATTTTGAATTGAATGTCGATGTCAGCCTGTCCAAATAATTTATATCATTATCTAATATCGCAACTTTTAGTTTCATCTAAAACAATCTCCTCTTGCCAACAGATTTATTTTTCTTATGTATTATAACACACATTCACTCTTAAACCAGTAACATATGCTAATATATCAATTTTCTACATTTTTGTCATTTTTTTAATTATTTTTGACCATTTTTTGTGAAATTTAGAATAGATTTTATACTTTTTTATTATTTAGTCAGCATTTTTATAAATTATTTATATATGACCTTTTTCCTACTTTGCATCTCTCCCTGCAATTTTGAGCGAGCCAGTTGCAGTGTTACCAAAATCAAAAGCCTTCCCAATTAATAACTGGGAAGGCTATATCAATTTATAACTAACTACTTGTTATACTGTTATATATTATTTATACAATTTTATATGTTCCGTAAGTGAAATAG
>OLPC01001256.1_pt1 | contig 22592 bp, 25 predicted proteins | sample 1672341 | NCBI WGS metagenome assembly OLPC01 (sample SAMEA3136673, study PRJEB25190) | human gut metagenome | reverse complement strand
TCTTCTCCTCTTCAATATGAACATACTCGTAGTTCATCTTTTGAAGAGTGTCTATAAGTCCGTTTTCGAGAGCGGCTTCACTTTGTACTGGCATATCTTATCTTGTTTTTATCATTACACTTATGAGAATATGACTATTCATCCATTTGCAGGAAATGAATATACAAGGCATTCTCTATTTTGCTTATGGCTTCAAGCGAAAGGTTTTCTCGTCCTTTTAAGATTTTTGAAATGTACTGTTGCGTACAATTCATTTTTTCAGCCAACATCTTTTGAGTCATTCCAAGTTCCTTCATTCTTGCGGACATGGCATTGGCTATCATTTGAGAATGATTTAACCATGATTTTTCTTCTTGGCTCATTTGTGTTCCTGCATTTTGAACAGGAGATATTGTTTCCTTTATCATCTTAGACGTATTTCGCTTTGTTCCATTTATAATTTTGGCTATTGCCATTTTGCCTACAAAGATAACTGATTTTAATGAGAAAACACAACTACGAGGTTGTTTTCTGCATAAATGAGGCGAATTTGTGCGGTTTAAGTGCCATTTGTAGCCATTTCTTCTTCGAAATAAGCTTTATAGCATCACCAATCGCTTCACTCGCTGTACTGTACTCACGCCCTTTCCGCTTAACTTCGCTACATCCCGAATAGAATATCCTTTGCGGAGCAAACTTATTACTTCCCTATATTCGACTTTCATCTGTTCAGTCGTTTTTACAGAGCCAACCTTGCGTCCGAGTTTTCCTCCTTTCTCTATATACCGTTTACGCCCAGATTGCAATCGGAAGGAGATATTATCACGCTCCAATTGCGCACAGGTTGAAAGCGTGGCTATCATTATCGGGGCAAAGAGGGACGGATGTCCTTCTTCGTCCAATAATGTAAGCTGTTCCTTTTGTATGTAGAGGTTAATGCCACAGTCTATGAATTCCTTGACAGAGGCAAGCACCTCAAACGCATTGCGACCCAATCTTGACAATTCACTGACAAGTAGGATCCCAATGCGGTTTGCCTTGCAGTATTCCATTGCCTCACACAACACTGGACGCTCATCATTCTTCTTTGCGCCAGAGATGTGTTCCTCAAAGACCTTGCAGACTTCGATACCCTTATATTTTGCATACTCCGACAAGTCCTTGACCTGTCTTTCCGTGCTCTGTCTGTCACCAATACTGGAGACACGAGCATATATTACTCCTGTTGTCATCTATATCAAAGATTAAATTGAACATGAAAATGCCTGTGCTCAGATAAGTCTTGCTGATTTATTTGAACACAAGCGTTTTTTGAATACAGCCTGACGGCAATTTCCCAACAAAAGGGAAGAAGTAAGACTTCCCCATTATTCGCTCCCTGCTGTATGTCTCAATCAAACACGCCATTAAACAGATTGACCGCCTCTATCTTCTTTTCAAGAGCCACTTTTGCATAAACTTCGGTTGAAGTTATGCTTCCATGTCCCAAAACATCCTTCACTGCTGATATGTCTGCTCCTGCTGAGATAGCCAACGATGCTGTCGTATGCCGTGAGCAATGGTAGGTCAAATCCTTTTCTATGCCAGCCTTTTCTTTAAGTCTTCTTACATATTTCGATACGTTGTCTGACTTCTTGACAAGGTGAAACACAAGACTTTCCGGATTGTCATCCGTCCGAGGTGGCAACAACGATTGCGCCATTTCATTGAGCGGAATAATGGCAGGACGCTTTGTCTTTCGCTGTATGATGCTGATTGTCGGCACGCCATCTATCATTTTAATATCACACCACCTTAGATGCTGCATATCGCCAAGGCGAAGGGCTGTCATGGATGACAAGCCAAATGCCAGTTGTACGGTTCGTTCATTCTCACATTCAGCTTCCACCGCCAGGAAACGTGTGAGTTCTTCGGGCGTAAGATACTCTCTGTGTTTGTCAGGAGCATGGAAGCGTTCCAACTTGTTTAGACTGTGTACAGGATTGAATTTAACAAGTCCTTCACGCATAGCCTTGTTAAATATCGCTTTGACAGTTTCCTCAAACAACAGTAATGTGTAATCAGCCAACCGTCCTCCGTTGGTCTTGATTTGGCGTTTGTTGCGATACTTGTTGCGCATATAATCAAAAAGACCGCAAATTTCATCTTTACTGACATCTTTCAGCAGGATGTCTTTCTTATCTACTCTCCGTAAATAAGTGGCGATACGCTTGCGGACAACATTCTTATGACCTATCATCTTCTTGCAGTTGCCACAATCAACAGACCATTTGATATAGTCATCGCACCATTGTAGCCAAGTCAAGCCGTTGCCTTGTTCTTCGCTTTTGGCATTCTCTTTCTCCAATACAGGAGGGGTGAGGATGCGCTCTGCTCGTATCTCCATAGCCTTGTTGTATGTAAGCCGATTGTGCTTTGCAGCACCAACGGCATCATCGGGCAAGAGATAGAGATGCAAGTTTTCTCTCTTGCGGAAGCCAGTCTCGTAGTATTCCAGATATAAGGCTCTTTTGCCTTCCGTCAGTTTACGTTCCTTGATTTCTATCTTCATTGTATTACTGGTATTTGGTCAAACATTCCGTTCACGAGGTTCACGGTTTCCAACTTCTTCTTGTCAACAATCTTGGCGTAAATCTCCGTCATCTTGATGCTCTTGTGTCCGAGTATCTTGCTTACTACATAGATACTTGCACCAAGGGTCAGGAGCATCGTAGCCGCCGTATGTCGTGAGCAATGGTAGGTTATATGCTTGGTTATACCTGCTGCCTCCATCCATTCCTTCAGAACCACTTCTACAGTTGTAGATGTGATTGTCAAGTTGTGGAAGATGTTGTCTATGCCTTCTTCTCTTTTAGGCATCCACTTCTTTGTTTCTTCCGACAAGGGGATGGTTACTCTATCCTTGGTCTTGACTTGGATATGGTCAATGTATTCTGTCTTGCCGTCAGCAGCCTTGTGGATTTCACTCCAGTTCAAGGCTTTCATGTCGCTATATCGCAGACCAGTGAAACAGGAGAATAAAAATGCTTTCTTCACCAGGTCATAACGGCATGGTGTGTTCATCACCTTCTTTATTTCCTCTATCGTCAGAAACTCACGCTCAGCCACTCGCTTCTGTGGCTTCTCCTTTGCCTCCAACAGCAAGAATGGATTTTGCTCAATCAGTCCGTCCCTTACTGCCTTTGCCAATGACGAGCCGAAATAGTTGACGAACATACGGCAAGTGGTGGTGCTGAGTTGTTTCTTTCCATCATTGTAGGTGCAAGTCTTCAAAAAAGTAATGAAGCCTTTGCAAAACTCCTTATCCACGTCTTTCAACAGAAACTCTGGCTTGCCTATATGTAATAGGTATTGGTCAATGCGAACATGAGTGTTTCGCTTTGTCTTCATGGAAGACTCAGACAACTCGGCATTGTACTTCACAAAGTCATCCATCCACTTGGTAAGTGTCATGCGTGACTTCTTCACCTTGTCCCAATCCACAAGACCCTCTCTCTGGATGTCAAGAATGCGCTGCGCCTTGATTTGCTCTGCCAACTTTCTTGTATTGGCGTTTTGCAACTTGGTAGCAGCGTTGATTTCTGGCACAAGATAGAGTTTCAACGTCTCTTTCTTTCTCAATCCCTTCTGGTAAATGTCAAGATAGAGGCTGATGTTGCCACCTGCTATCTTCTTCTCTCGGATGCGCACAGGCTCCTTCAAACGGATTTCTTTCTTCTTACGTCCCATTTTATTTCCTTTCTTTTCTGATGTTAATATATTCTTTTATCACTGATTATCAAGCATTTAGCTTGCGATACAAAGATAATACAACGAGGGACAAAAACGAGACAAAAGTGGGTAAACAATCCGCTAATTTAGGAAAGAATAACGAACCAATCCAAAATTGGCTTTCATTCCTAATAGACTGTAAATCAGTGATATTACATCACCTTACTATCCTTTCATTTCCGATGGTTAGACCCGCTTGGGATAATTGGTGGGTCGTCCAAATGTGTATGGCACTCGCAGCCCTCTTCTCCATCGTGGTGGCAGCGAATATGGCTTACAAGATGATGGTGAAGCATGAGCCACTGGATGTGATGAAACTATTCAAGCCATTGGTGATAAGCATCATCCTCTGTTGGTGGTACCCACCTGCCGATACAGGCATGACGAACAGTGGCAGCAATTGGTGCGTACTGGACTTTCTGAGTTACATACCAAACTCCATTGGAAGTTATACCCATGACCTATATGAGGCGGAAGCCACACAGATAGAGGACAAGTTTACGGAAGTTCAGCAGCTCATCTACACCAGAGACACGATGTACACCAACGTACAAGCCCAGGCAGACATTGCCCATAAGGGAACAACAGATCCGAATCTGGTGGAATCGACCATGGAGCAGACAGGTGTGGATGAAGTGACCAACATGGAAAAGGACGCAGCCAAGCTGTGGTTTACCTCACTGACTGCAGGAGCCGTAGTGAACATCGACAAGATAGTAATGCTGATAGCATTGATCGTCTTCCGTATCGGTTGGTGGAGCACCATCTATTGTCAACAGATACTGTTGGGAATGCTGACGATATTTGGACCGATACAATGGGCGTTCTCGCTACTACCGAAATGGGAAAGCAGTTGGGCGAAGTGGCTGACGAGGTATCTGACCGTGCATTTCTATGGAGCCATGCTCTACTTCGTGGGCTTCTACGTGCTATTGCTCTTCGACATCGTGCTCTGCATACAGGTGGAGAACCTGACGGCAATCACCGCATCGGAGCAGACGATGGCGGCATACTTGCAGAACTCGTTCTTCTCGGCAGGGTATCTGATGGCAGCAAGCATCGTGGCTTTGAAGTGTCTGAATTTGGTTCCAGACTTGGCAGCTTGGATGATTCCTGAGGGCGATACCGCCTTCTCTACCAGAAACTTCGGTGAGGGTGTGGCACAGCAAGCCAAAATGTCGGCACAGGGAACACTTGACCATGTTGTTCATTAAAGGTAAAAAGGTAAAAGAGTAAAAAGGTAAATAACGAAATAGCAATGGTAATCAAGAATTTAGAGAATAAGGTGAAGTTGGTGACTATCATCTGTAGCCTGTTTCTGGTTGGGTGCGTGCTGATAAGTATCAGTAGCATCTGGACGGCGAAGAATATGGTGGTGGATGCACAGAACAAAATCTATGTGTTGGACGGCAACGTACCAATTTTGGTGCAGCGTACGACGATGGATGAGACATTGGATGTGGAAGCAAAGAGCCATATCGAGATGTTCCATCATTATTTCTTCACATTGGCACCAGATGACAAGTACATCAAATACACGATGGAGAAAGCCATGTATCTGGTGGATGAGACTGGATTGGCGCAGTACAATACGCTGAAAGAAAAGGGTTTCTACTCCAACATCATGGGAACAAGTGCCGTGTTCAGCATCTTCTGTGACAGTATCAAGTTCAACAAGGAGAAGATGGAGTTCACCTACTACGGCAGACAGCGCATCGAGCGTAGAACCAATGTGCTGACCCGTGAACTGGTGACGGCAGGACAGTTGAAACGAGTGCCGAGAACTGACAACAACCCACATGGATTGCTGATAGTGAACTGGCGAACCTTGCTCAACAAGGATATTGACCAGAAGACGAAGAGCAACTATTGAAGGTAAAAGGGTAAAGAAGTAAAAAGGTAAAAAAAGAAATAACGATGAACACAAAAGGATTTAAGCAGATGCTCATTGGGGAGAAGATGCCCGACAAGGACGACCCAAAATACAAGGAACGCTATGAACGAGACGTGAGAGCTGGAAGAAAGTTTGCCAGGATGTGCAGAATTGACAAGGCGGCAGCCAAGGTGCAGAAATTTGCCGACTTGCATAAGACAATGTTCCTGGTCATCGTGTTCGGTTTTGTGGGTGTGAGCTTCAGTTTCAACATCTATCGCATGGCAAGAGCTTATCACTATCAGGGAGAGCGACGCACCGCCACGGAGAGACAGGACTCGCTGATAAAGGCTCGCCATCAGAATATGGGGAATGCAAAGAACATAGTAAGGACCAATGAGGATGCACGCCATCCTCATAAAGACAAATAACGATGAAGCTGACAGAAAGAATCAATTTCAGACAACCCAAGTACATGCTACCTGCGATTGTCTATCTCCCACTGCTCGGAGCGTCCTACTTCATCTTCGACCTCTTTGATACCAAGGTGGCGGAGAAGCAAGATGCCAATATGCAGACCACGGAATATCTGAATCCGAACCTGCCACAAGCCCATATCAAGGGCGGTGACGGTATTGGAGGAAAGTATGAGAACATGTTGAACGCCTACGGCAAGATAGAAGACCATAGTGCCGTGGAGAATATAGACCGAGACAATGAGCAAGAAAAAGAAGAATACCAAAGCAAGTATTCGGATGCAGAACTGCAACAGTTGGATGCCGAAGCCAAGAGGCAAGCTGAACTGGAGAAAACGAAAGAAGCGCAAGAAGCCCATGAGCGACAAAGAGAGAATGCTGCGTTGGCGGAGTTGAACAAGGCACTTGCCGAAGCAAGACTGAAAGGACAGCAAGCCACACAACAGAACTCATCGTCTTCAGCAACAGCATCCGATGAAACAACAGCTACAGCCAAGGGCGGTATCAATATTGAGGGCAAAATCAAGGTGAATGAAAATGCCCGAAAGGAAACTGACGAGAATGATAAGCCAAGTGAAGTGGTGAAAAAGGTGAAGACATCATCGGATTACTTCAATACCTTGGCAGTGAATGAGAAAGAGCCGACACTGATAAAGGCTATCATTGACGAGAATGTGAAAGCCGTGGATGGAAGTCGTGTGCGCTTGCGATTGCTTGATGATGTGGAAATCGGTGAGATTGTGGTGAAGAAAGGCGCATACTTGTATGCCACCATGAACGGTTTCAGTTCACAACGAGTGAAAGGCACGGTGAAAAGTGTGCTGGTGGATGATGAGATAGTGAAAATCAATCTGTCACTCTATGATACAGACGGCTTGGAAGGCTTGTATGTGCCAAGCAGCCAGTTCCGAGAGACCACCAAGGATGTGGCAAGCGGAACCGTGACCGGAAATGTGGATATGAATACCACCAATACTGGCAGCAGTTTTTCGCAATGGGGCATGCAGACCATGCAGAATGCCTATCAGAAAACAAGTAATGCCATAGGCAAGGCTATCAAGAAGAACAAGGTGAAACTGAAATATGGCACCTTTGTGTACTTGATAAACAGCAAAGACACCAAGAGCAAGTAAACATTAAACACTACAAAGTAAACATTACACCCATATGAATATCAAGAAGACCATTGGCACACTGATGATGTGTGCAATAAGTGCCACTCCGATGATGGCACAACAGACCAGTACGGAGAGCTATCAGCCCTGCACCTACCAGGAGATGGAGCAACTGACCGTGAACGAGCAAGTGACAACAGTCATTACGGCAAGCGAACCCATTCGCTTTGTGGATATATCTACCGACAAGATAGCAGGAGACCAACCCATCAACAATACTGTGCGCTTGAAGCCCAAGGAGGGACTGCATGAAGATGGTGAAGTGCTTGCCATCGTAACTATTGTGACGGAATGCTATCGCACTCAGTATGCGCTGCTCTATACAACAAGATTGCAAGAGGCTGTGACGGATAAGGAGATACAACAGATAGAGAAGAATGCCTATAACAACCCTGCTGTAACTTTGTCCTCCACTGACATGGCTCGATATGCTCGTCAGATATGGAGTTCGGAAGCCCATGTGAACAATGTAAAGACCAAAGCCCATAAAATGGTGATGCGACTGAACAACATCTATTCGTCTGGTGACTATTTCTTCCTGGACTTCTCGGTGGAGAACAAGACAGACATACCGTTTGACATAGACCAAATACGATTGAAGCTGACGGATAAGAAGACCGCCAAGGCAACCAACTCACAGATGGTAGAGTTGCATCCAGTCTTCACGTTGGAGCAGACCAAGCGTTTCCGCTATGGCTACCGCAATGTGATAGTCATTCGGAAGATGACATTCCCGAATGACAAGCAATTATCCATCGAAATGACGGAGAACCAAATCAGCGGTCGCACCATCTCATTGAAAGTGAACTATAGCGATGTGCTGTCAGCCGACTCATTCAATCCGATTTTTCTAAAATAGCAATCATATCCAATGGAAGAAAGCAAGGAGCTACAAGGATTTTACAAGATATTCAGGGCGGTCATCTACATATCCGTGTTGATGGAGTTCTTTGAGTATGCCATAGACCCAAGGGCGATAGACGGCTTTGGTGGTGTGGTGTGTGACCTGCACGACCGCATCAAGCAGTGGTTTATCTACTATGACGGGAACTTGGTGTATAGCAAGGTGGTGACATTCCTCTTGGTGTGCATCACCTGTGTTGGCACGAGAAACAAGAAACACTTGGAATTTGATGCCCGAAAGCAGGTGCTCTACCCCTTGGTGAGTGGCGTGCTGCTGTTGGTGTTGTCCGTGTGGATCTTCGGCTATGCAATGGACACTCGTCTATATGCCCTAAGATTGAACATCATCTTATATATGGTGACAACCATCATCGGAACGGTATTGGTGCATATCGCCTTGGATAATATCTCGAAGTTCCTGAAGGAAGGACTGATGAAAGACCGCTTTAACTTTGAGAACGAGAGTTTTGAGCAGTGCCAAAAGGAGGAATATAACAAATATAGCGTGAATATCCCTATGCGCTACTACTATAAGGGTAAGTTCCGCAAGGGATGGGTGAATATCGTAAACCCATTCAGAGGCACCTGGGTGGTGGGTACTCCGGGTAGCGGTAAGACATTCTCTATCATCGAGCCGTTTATCCGTCAGCACAGTGCAAAAGGCTTTGCCATGGTCGTTTACGACTACAAGTTTCCGACTTTGGCAACCAAGCTGTACTACCACTACAAGAAGAACCAACAGTTGGGGAAACTGCCAGAAGGTTGCAAGTTTAACATCATCAACTTTGTGGATGTGGAATACTCCAAGCGAGTGAACCCGATACAACAGAAGTATATCAATAATTTGGCAGCAGCGAGTGAGACCGCAGAGACACTGCTAGAATCACTGCAAAAAGGCAAGAAAGAAGGCGGAGGCGGCAGCGACCAGTTCTTCCAGACCTCAGCCGTCAACTTCCTCGCCGCCTGTATCTACTTCTTCATCAACTATGGCAAGGAACCATACGACAAGGACGGCAAGATGCTGATAGCGGAGAAAGTACTTGATCCGAAGACCATGCAGATGAAGCCAACCGGAAAGGTATTTAACCATGCAGGAGAAGAAGTGGAACCAGCCTATTGGTTAGGCAAGTATAGCGATATGCCCCATATTCTGAGTTTCCTGAATGAGAGTTACCAGACCATCTTCAATGTGCTGGAGACCGATAATGAGGTAGCACCATTGTTGGGACCGTTCCAGACCGCCTTGAAGAACAAGGCGATGGAACAGTTGGAGGGTATGATAGGCACGCTGCGTGTCTATACCTCTCGCCTCGCCACCAAGGAAAGCTATTGGATATTCCACAAGGACGGCGATGACTTCGACCTGAAGGTCAGCGACCCGAAGACTCCAAGCTATCTGCTGATAGCCAACGATCCAGAGATGGAGAGCATCATCGGAGCATTGAATGCCCTTATCCTTAACCGACTAGTAACACGAGTAAATACAGGACAAGGCAAGAATATCCCGGTGAGTATCATCGTGGATGAGTTGCCGACTCTCTACTTCCACAAGATAGACCGACTGATAGGCACAGCCCGCAGCAATAAGGTAAGCGTAGCCTTGGGATTCCAGGAACTGCCACAGTTGGAAGCCGACTATGGCAAGGTGGGTATGCAGAAGATTATCACCACCGTAGGCAATGTGGTGAGCGATTCGGCACGAAGCAAGGAAACACTGGAATGGCTATCCTCCGACATCTTTGGAAAGGTGGTGCAGCTGAAGAAAGGCGTGACCATCGATAGAGACAAGACGAGCATCAACCTGAACGAGAACATGGACAGTTTTGTGCCAGCCAGTAAAATCTCGGACATGCCGACAGGATGGATTTGCGGTCAGACGGCAAGAGACTTTGTTGCAACCAAGACAGGCATGAATGGCAGTATGAACATACAGGAGAGTGACGAGTTCAAGACCAGCAAGTTCTATTGCAAGACCGACTTCAATATGGCAGACATCAAGAAGGAGGAAAGCGAGTATATGCCACTGCCCAAGTTCTACACTTTCAAGAGCCGTGATGAGCGAGAGCGCATCCTCTATAAGAACTTCGTGCAAGTTGGTGAGGACGTGAAAGCCATGATAGCAGAGATATTCAACAAGAAGAATGCCAAGTGACAATACATCAAAGTAAAACAAAATGAGATTCATGAAAGGAAAGATACGGACATACATCATTATAGCACTCTTGTTGCTGTGCCAGAATATCATGGCACAGAACAAAACACCCACAACAGATAGCCCAAGCCAAAGAGACTTGGGCATCTTTGCATTGCCACCCTTTGAGCGAGCCGTACGGTGCATCAAGTATTATGAAGGGTGGCACGACATCAAGCGCAGCTATCCCTATATCGGGTGGGGACACCGGATATTGCCATACGAGAAGTTTAGGACGAACCTCACCTTTCAACAGGCAGACTCGCTATTGCGGTCAGACCTCAGAAAGCTCTGTAACCTATTCAGAAAGTACGGTAGAGACACTTTGATTCTTGCCGTACTAGCCTATAATGTCGGACCCTATAAAATATTAGGGAATGGAAAGCTCCCCAAGAGCCGACTATTGCAGAAAATAGAGCAAGGCGAAAGAAACATACGTAGGGAGTATCTTGATTTTTGCAGATACCAAAAACGCAAGATAGCCTCTATCCATAGGAGGAGACAAACAGAGCTGCTATTGCTATACAAGCCATAGAAGCAACTACGACGAAGTGGCCCCAAATAGCTATTGGTATACAACTACATTCTTGCCATACCGTTGCTTACATATATAATAAGGTGTAAATAACCAAAAAGCAACATTATTCACAAATAAAAAGTAAGTTTTATGGCAACAGTAAAAGTAAAATTTAGAGCATCTTCGGTGCCAGGAAAGGAAGGCACATTGTATTATCACCTCATCCACCAGCGCAACTTGCGCTGGATCAGTACCGACTATCATGTATTTCCCGACGAGTGGAACGACAAGAAGTCGGCTATCATTGTTTCTAACTGCAACAATAGACAGGCACATCTGCAGCTCATACAGTCGCAGATAGATTGGGAGATGAAGCAGATGCAGCGTATCATCCGTGATAAGGATGCAGAAGGCATCCCGTATACCATTGACGACATATCCAAGGAGATACAGCAGCTGCCACCCAGCCAGAGCATTTTTGCTTTCTTCCGCCAGCAGATAGCCAAGAAAGAGCAGATGCAGTGCATTGGCACCAAGAACAACTATGCCAATGCAGCCAACCGATTCATGGAATTCCGAAATCAAGAAGACCTGACCTTCTCGCAAATGACAAGCGACATGATGGAGATGTATCAGGCATGGCTGTTCAACAGAGGTATCGGACAAAACACCGTTGCGTTCTATCTGCGAACCCTCCGCACTCTCTATAACAAGGCGGTGGAAGCAGGGCAAGCTCCACCCAACGACATATTTTCTCACGTGCAGACCGCTAACGTGCGAACTGCCAAGCGGGCCATTACTGTAAAGGATATTCGTAAAATAGAGAAATTGGACTTGCCAAGAGGTTCCTCCCTTGACAAGGCACGAAATCTGTTCCTTCTCAGCTTTTATCTCCGGGGCATGGCATTTGTGGATATGGCGTTCCTGAAGAAGACCGACTTGAAATGTGGCTTGGTGAACTACAACCGTCGCAAGACCCACCAAAACCTCAACATTGAGTGGATTAAACCGATGCAAGCCATCATCGACAAATATGCCGAGCAAACCAAAGACTCTCCTTATCTACTGCCCATCTTAACAGGCAAGGAATCCTCTCCATATACCGCATACCGGAAGGTGGAGCACAACACCAACTACAACCTGAAGAAAATCGGTGAGATAGTAGGCTTGAAGATACCGCTGACCACCTACGTGGCACGCCACACGTGGGCAAGCGTAGCTTTGCACATGAATATCCCGATAGCCACCATCAGCGAGGGCATGGGACACAACTCCTACAAGACCACACAGATTTACTTGCAGTCAATAGATGTAGCAACCATCAATGAAGCCAACGAGCGGATTATACGAAAGATCTTGAAAGAGTTGTAAATAAATAGTTGTGTTTACCACACCTCCAAAATGATGGGATAAAATGTTTAGCAAACTTCGCCCTTTCTTATGGTAAGAGATACAACTTAATGCAAAAGTACGAAAAATTGTTGGATTACGTATCAGATTTTATCATTTTCTGTATGCCATCCCCCAAATTTAACACAAATGTTTAGCAAATCCGCCTCGAAAGAACTCTCCAAACAGCCGATTTGTGGTCATTTCGGCTGTTTTTGCTCTCTTACCATAAGAGTGTGCAACAAATGTAAGATAAAGATACATGTGCAGAGGCTGCAAGCCAAGCACTCATAATACGATTAAGATTATGCACAACAATAACAAATGGACTAGGCTTCCACAACCATTATGTATGGTTGTAGCTGAGGACATAAAGTAGAGCAGGATTTATGAAACCGGATGGTACGAGTTCTTTTTCTACAGCCGACGAGAAACTTGTTTCTCCAAAGGGCAACCACGTTACTGAGCCAGACGTAAAGACTGGTTCAGAGGTAAAGAAGTGTCGTCAATCGGACGGAACCACATGGTCGTACCTCTTTGTGCATCATAACAAAGTGCAGGGCATGGAGGCTCAGTTGATTAAAGACGGCAGAACCTATTTTGTGCATAAGACAGTTCGTTATTTCAAGAAACTTGGCAAGCAAAAGGTGCAGCATCAGGAAGTGCCGACCGTCAGCGGTCTGGTCTTCTTCCAAGGTTTTCCAGAAGAAATACAAACCTATCTTGACAAGAATTTCCCTCGCACTTATTTGTGCAAGAACTGCAGCACAGGCAAAGTGGCAGAAATCAAAGATTCACAGATGCAACCCTTCATGCGTGTCGTAGAGACTTCACCTGAGCGCATCCGTTTCCTTCTCCACCCTTATCATTATTATGCTCGCAACCGCATTCTCCTCCGTATCACCACGGGTGAGATGGCAGGATTGGAAGGTTACATCATCCGCATCGACCGAGATCGCCGTTTGGTGATGGATGTAGGCGGACTGAGCGTAGCCATCAGCGGTGTTCATGCCGAGCATTTTGAGGAAGTGGAGCAAAGCAAAACCTCAATCACCCATGAGAATATCTTCTACCAGCGCAACCTGCAGGAGCGGCAAGTGCTGATAGACCGCTATTTCCATCCTGTGAAAGACGACAAGGAAGTGGCATTGCAAGCAGAAAACATCGACTATCTGAGAAAGTACGCCTTGGATGAGGTGGCACACAATCGCATTACCTTCAATGACACATGGAACATCTATTCCTTTATCATTGAGGAGATTGGCTACTATTATTCACCATTCATAGAACAGTTCAAGGAACACCTCGACCCCATCATGCGTGAAGGAGGCAAGGTTCTCCAAGAAATGGAACAGATTATCAAAAGTCCTCATATCAGTCCTAACGACAAGACCAGATATGAGAATGATTATCAAAGAATCTTGTCGCAATATGATTATCTGTTCTAAAGATCCATATATCATACCATGACCGATTTCGCAACTTTTGCACAAAAGATCATCGACGAGCTTACGAAAGAAGGTAGAAAGCATACTGCTGAGACACGCAAGTATTCAGCCAATCGCCTATTGATGTTTATGGCCAACAAGCCCACACCAATGGACGAATGGGACGAATTGTTTGTCCAAGACTACGAGACATGGCTGAAAGCACAGGGACTGTCGACATCTACAACCGCTTATTACCTGTCACAATTGTGTGCATTCTATAAGCAAGCTGTAAAAAGAGGAAACATACAAGAGCAAGACATTTTTCGCCTGGTAAACAAGACGCCATCGCCAAAACCTGCCGTCCAACAGTTTCCCTCGATAGCCGAGTTGCGCTATTTGCAAACTCTCAATCTTAACAAGTCGCAGGATTTCGCTCGAGACATGTTCCTGTTCTCACTTTATGCAAGAGGCATGAACTATGTGGATATGGCATATTTGAAGAAATCTAACGTTAAAGACGGAATGCTCACTTACATTTCCCATACATCAGATAACAATCCTGCTGTCACTATCAAATGGGACAAGGCAATGCAGCAGATAGCTGACAAATATACCTCCGACACAGAATATATGTTCCCTATCATCACCAAGGAAGGAAATGCTGATGAAACAGAACAAATAAAAAGAAGTCGCCATAATGCGGTGTACAATTTACGTTCTATTGGCAAGCAATATAAATTCAGCGTGTCACCTACTATCGCCATGACCAAGGACTTGTGGCGTAAGATAATGGATGAGGTGAGCGTGAGCGAGGTGATATAAATTAAGAATAGCATGAAAGAAATAAAAGAAACCATATTCAATTCAGCAAAAAAAATACAGGAGGCAACCCTTGACCATCTGATAGGATTGTCAACAGGTTTTGAAAGACTTGATGAAGTTCTTGGTGGACTTGTAGAAGGTACTCTTGTCACTATAGGAGGACGAACTGGTATAGGCAAAACAGCTTTTGTCTTTAACTTGTTGAAGAATCTCACTATTGAAAAGAATATTCCTTCGCTGTATATTTCATTAGAGAGCACAGAGCAGTTATGTACCAATATGCTTATTGCATGTACGCTTAACATAAAGTATAGAGGATTGCTTAGTGGTCAACTGGTTGCAGAGGAATGGGAAAAATTGGACAAGGGATTACCTAGAATAGCAAATGCACCAGTTTATCTGGATACAAAATCGGCTTACACTATAGATGACATTTGTAAAACTGTCGAAGAATCGGTACAAGAACATCAAGTAAAGGTCGTTTTCATCGACTATCTACAATTGATTTTTGCAAAGACTGGGTTCACAGAAAACAGATACTTGGAGTTGAACTATATAACGAGGAGATTAAAAGCCTTGGCAAAAGAGTTCAACATTACAATAGTGTTGATTTCTCAGTTGAATAGAAATTCTGAGGGCGAAAAGCGTTTTGATCATCGACCTGTTTTGACAGACCTCAGAGATAGCGGGACTATTTGCGATGACAGTGATGTGGTTTGCTTTGTGCATAGACCAGAATATTATCATATCTACCAAGATGATAAAGGTAATGATTTGCATAATGTCGCATTGATAATTGTCGCAAAGAACAGATTAGACTATACAGGAGATGCTGTATTGCACGTAGATATGGCTAGCAGAAGATTCTTTGAGGGGCCTTTAGATGATAATATGATGGATGGCTTAACAAGTGGCTTTGATATGCCAAGTACCGGACAACCATTTTAGATGACAAATCTCCGAGCTTGGCAAGGAGAATTATTAAACTGTAAATTTAATAACATAAAAGTTATGGGTAAATTTAACTTGTAGCTAAAGCCAAGGATGATGGTTTTAGCATTTAAATTGGTGATGTGGATAAGTATATTAGTATCATTTTCCACATTGAATGGATTCTTTTAGTCGCCAATTACAACTTCCGAGTTTGAAATCTTTTAGTTCCTAGCAGAAAACATACCAGAAGAATAGTGTGACAAAGAGAAAACGTTACCAACTATAGCCTGGTCAACATCAACCTAACGCATGGACAGCTTATCTGCGGTTCGAATCCGCAGGTTAGGCCCCCAAAAGAAAGCAATATTATGTGGAAAGATTCAGAAACAATAATCGATTACTTGAACTTTGACTATATCATTGATGCTGTGGTCAAACTTGTGCTTGACGACGCCTTATCTCCGTCAAGCATAGGACTTTATGGAGATTGGGGAAGCGGAAAATCCAGTCTAATGAAGATGGTTGAACAACATCTTACATCTATGGATGATAAGTCGATACTATGTATTCGGTTTAATGGATGGCTATTTGAAGGATATGAAGATGCCAAGACTGCGTTATGCGGAACCATTCTTGAATCAATCCACAAAAAAGAAGGACTTTCTTCTCAGGTTAAAGGAAAAGTTAAAAAACTATGGAACAAAGTCGATGTTCAAAAAATATTGGGAAAAGGCATACGATATGGTTTGGATTACTTTATGACAGGCGGTGTTCTTAGTTTGACCGATTTTACAATATCCCAGATAACCAATGCCTTGAAAAAGAATGTAGAAAACGTTACAGAGGAAGATTTTACTAAAGTCTTACGTTCATTGAAGACAGATAACAATATACGTAAGGACATAAAGAATTTTCACAATGAATTTGAAAGCATTCTGAAAGAAACCAAAATAAAGCATCTTGTTGTCTTCATTGATGAGTTAGACCGTTGTTCTCCAGAAACCATCTTAGACATTATTGAGGCTATGCGATTATTCCTTTTCGCCAAGGGAACTTCGTTTGTCATTGGTGCAGACCAGCGATTGATAGAATATGCCATCAAGACCAAATACAAAGAGGTTATTGGCAATAATCTTGATATTGGTCGTGAATATATGGAGAAAGTAATTCAATATCCAGTAAACATCCCTGCCCTTGACGAGAATGAAGTAGAACAATGTATATCATGTCTCTTGTTAGAAAAGGATTTGGATAATAACGAATTTGAAGAAATACTTCAAATTATTAAAAAACTAAAGCCTTTGGAAAGATTTGACTACGAATATTTGAATATAAAGAAGGCCGAATTAGCTAATAAATGCAAGAAATCTTTGTATTTATCTGGACAAATATCTTCTGTTTTAGCAAAGCAGATTAATGGTAATCCACGCCAATGCAAAAGATTCCTTAACACTCTTTTCATGAGACTTGCTATGGCAAAGTCAAGGCATATCGAGTTAAAGAAAAATGTGATGGCAAAACTTATGCTAATAGAGTACTTTGCTACACCTTTGTATAAGTTGGTAATAGATCCAAAGAACAAAGGATAGTTTGCGAAATTTGAGAGTGGCGAGGATGATGTTGCCTTATTCAAGGATTATGCCAATAATGATTGGGTAAAAGCCTGGAAAGGTATTACTTGCAAAATTTCAGATGAGAACATAAGCGACTATTATTACTTCTCTAATTCACGTTTCACCTATAACCAATCTGTAGGGTTACTGCTTTCGCCAATTGGACAATTATGCCTAAAAAAACTGATGGCAAAGAATGAAACAAACAGGAAAGAAGCCGAAGCCTTTTTAAAGGAATTGTCTCTGATGGATAGAAAGCATATTGCCAACACATTGTTTGAGCGATTGAAAATGGAAGACAAACTTGACAATGATTTATTCAAGTCTTACGCTTTAGTTATTTGCCATAATGACATGATAACCGAAGCCTTGCTTCAGATTAAATCCATTCCAAGTGATAGATATAGTCAAGCACAAAAGATATATTTGCAAAATTTTGCAGATATTTTGTCTCCGGAAGAAAAAGACAGTCTGAAATCTTATTTTGGAGATAATTTTGGACAAATTGGGAAAACATTAGAACACATTATTAAGAAAAATAAGTAATGGGAACATCCAGTCTATATAAAGGTCCCAAAAGTGCAGTCTTATTGCCTTCGGATTTTACCGAAGACGAAGAGAACAATGGTATAGGTGATTTGAGTACCGAAGAAATTCCGGACTTAGAATCCTATAAGGATGATGAACAGGATAAAGATGAAGAACAAGGAAATTCTGAAGAAAGCAAATTTGCGACCACAACATATTTTCAATCCGCCAAGCGAAACTTTACAAGTTCTTTCGGTGGAAGTACATCGAAGGTAAAAACTGCGATTAGTGGCTATGTTAAAGCTTTAGGAGGACACAAACAAGCTACTAAACAATCAAAAACAGCCCGAAAGGTTACTGGAGGGATGTTTTATTTGCTTTCGGGTTCACCAGAAACTGTAAAAAAGAAGTTTGAGGAGGCAGGCATCCCTGTAGATGGTCGTCCAGTCAAAGATGTACTCAGTGACATTTGCTTGCATCTTGCCCCAGCTCCAAATAGTTTGGAAGACGCTTTGGTGATGGATTCTTTGATGGATGCGATGTCGGAGTTGTCGGAAACTTTGGATGTAACAGAAGATATACTTGAAGTTATAAACAAGGAATTTCTACAGCAGTTCTTAAGTGTATTCGTAAAAGCGTATATTTTTAATAAGATTATACGTGATTGCTCTTATGGAGTATTGAAGAAATGTGAGTCAGCAAAAGAGATAAGGGACGGCGAGAAACAGATAAAAGACATAGTTGATGCTATTGTAGATTATGTTCTTCCTAAATGTATGGTAGAGGGAACAACGCCTAAAGAAATTTCAAGGGCTGTTGATGGTATGTATGATGCATGTTACCAAGAAGCAGAAAGGATAAAATGATGATAAAATATATCTGTAAGTTATCGAATACAGATTTATTCTGTAAGAATGGTTACCAAACTGTTGATCTTTGGAACTCCACTATGTTCAAGTCAACATTTTGGACGAAACGCAAGCAACAGTTGTTGACTATACCCCATTTTTTCCAGGATGAAGCCTTGGATTTGTTCTACATATCGCTAATGGTGTTTTATGTAGATTGTAAGGTTAGTAGATTTGGTTATCCTGATAGATGGACACGTGAGTTTGCAATAGATATGCCTGTCTTGAAAATGAATGCATGGGATGCAAACAAAGCCTTATTAGAATCTACGCTTAATTTCCTTACAGGTGATCGATGGCATTTTTCTTTCCGTGAACGTCCTTACTATATAGAAGGAGAAGCGAATTTTAAGAAAAGTCTCCACAGATACAGAAATACTAGAAAAATTCAAGATACAGATACTTTTTGTATGTTATCTGGTGGACTTGATTCCTTTATTGGTGCTATAAATCTCTTGGTTGCTCAAAAACAGCCAATCTTTGTTGGTAATTACAATGGTGGCAAGGGGGTTAGCGTTTATCAAGGGAAGGTAATTGATAGTTTGGTTTCACATTTTGATTATGCAAGAAAGCATTTCTTTCAATTCTATGCATCACCAAGTAGCGCAAATGAGAATACAACACGTTCGAGGTCTTTCATGTTCTTTGCCCATGCCATTCTGTTGGCATCAGGAATGAGACACCAAGTGAATTTGTGCATACCAGAAAATGGTGTCATATCACTTAATGTTCCATTGACCATACATAGAGCAGGAAGTTTGAGTACAAGAACCACCCACCCCTATTATTTAGGTTTGTTACAAAAAATCATGGATAATATGGGAATTCAAGTAAAAATGTACAATCCTTTTCAGTTTAAGACTAAAGGAGAGATGATAGTTGAATGTGCAGATTTGGATTTTCTTAAAAAGAACATTCATTGGACGATGTCATGTTCACATCCTGACTTAGGACGATGGAGAGGAGAGTCTGCCTCCAATCATTGTGGTGTATGTCTGCCTTGTTCCATAAGAAGGGCTGCCATTCACAAGGCACAAATACAAGATACAAGCATCTATCGTGATGAATATTATCAAGACGAAGAAGCTTCCATCAATTTAAAATCATACAGATTAGGACTCTCACAAAAATGTGATCCATACTTTGCAATACAAAAGAATGGTCCCATTTATGATAACAGAGACAAATTTGCAGCATTGTATCAAAGAGGAAGAAAAGAGCTACTTGACTTTTTAAAAACTATTTCATGAGACTGTACGATACACATTTTCATTTAGACTTACAGAAGAACGTTAAAGCGGCAATAGAAGAAATCAGTGCCAACAAGATTTATACTATTGTCATGACAAATCTTCCTGTATTATATGAGAAGGAACAAAAAGAATACGAAGACTCATACATAAGAATTGCTTTAGGGTTTCATCCAGAACTAATTGGCGAATACAAGAAGTATATCCCCATGATGTGGGAAAAATTGCCAAGTGCCAGATATGTAGGAGAAGTTGGGCTTGATTTTTCCGATAGCGCTTACAAAAAGGAACAATTAACCTTTTTTGAAGAGTTGATTGAAAAATGCCGAGAGGATAAAAATAAAATTTTGTCCATTCATTCAAGAAAAGCAGAAATAGATGTTTTGAATTGTCTAAGAGGAAGAATTTCCTTTAAACCCATATTGCATTGGTATACTGGCAATATTAAAAACATAGAAGATGCTGTGGATATCGGATGCTATTTCTCTATCAACCAGAAAATGGTGCAAACTCTAAAGTTTAAAAAAATGGTAGAGATAATCCCATTAAATAGAATTTTACTAGAGACAGATAGTCCATTTGGTTTTAACGCACAGGCTCACAGCAATATGTTGTTCCAAACGACATCAATGTTAGCTAATATATTAAACATGAAAAAAGAAGATATGGAACAAACTATGTGGAACAATTTTCAAGCATTATTAAGAATATAAACATGATAGTTTTACCAGATACAAAAGCTTTTGATTCCAGCATACGTTTGGTTCAACTCGTAGGAGGTGTCACCAAAGCAAATATGCTAAAGGTGTGCGACAAACTCGATCTGTATGTTACCGAACTTGAAGAAGGACGAGACGGCACGCCGAGTAGCGCAGGAATTGCACAATAGTCCTATTGAGATATTGAGCAACCTCATCAAGCAAGAGTTGCAAATTATTGATGAATTTGTCAAGGGCGGTACCAACACCTATGTCGTTCGCAAAATGCGCAAGACCCAGTATAAACTTCAGAAACTATACTTGGTTGCAACCTATTGCAATGATGAAAAGCAGGAATGGCACATGCTCATGCCCGATGAACTGCGTAAGGCTTTGTCAAGCAACTACAAGTTCTATCTTGACTTGGCGGAGAAAGGTCAGAAAGGACCAACAGCTAAGCAGCTCCGTATGATGGCAGCGATGAAACGGATTATGGGAGAATAAAAACCGTTGACTATATACATCATATAATATGAATATAACAATGAGTCATAAAAATGCTTTTTTGATATACTCTTGTCCTGTTTTAGTTATTATGTTTGCTATTTGTTTAGTTATTTATGAAAATCATAAGATGGATCGAAATGAGCTAAACACAGAAATTAAAGTCTTAAGGATGGAAATTGATAGTCTTCATAAAGTAAATGAAAAGCTGCAACTTACAAACCTGAAATATCAGGCAGACAAGAAACGTTATATAAAATTGGACGTAACAGGCGTATCTCATCGTGGCGGTGGTGTGGTAGTGAACAACAATACTTTAGCAAAATGATATAATGCAACCTTTTGAATTTTCCAATAATGCCATTAGTCTTCTATTATCAGTTTTTTCGGTAATAGTTGGTATGACTTATCCTCTGTTATTGCAAGCTATTCAGAGAATAGATGAACAATATAGAAGCTCAAGAATAATTAAGATGCTTAAAGAGGAAAAAGTATTCCGTCTTTTTCAGTGGTTGGTAACTATATCTATAGCATTTGCATTTATTTCTATATTTATATTGCAATTACTTGACGATTGTCCTACGTTGACTATTGTATGGGTAACAATACATACTTTACTGACATGGCTTTTGTTGGTGACAACAATTTTGTTGGTATATACAATTATGACATATTATAACCCTGATGAGTTGTTGGATCGTATCAATAACTTAAGAAGTCATAGGAGAAGCTGAGATGGAAAAAGATAATTCATATTTGTTGGAGATATTTGATATAGCAAAATATGCCGTAAGCATCGAAGATGAAAAGGTATATCGACGTGCCAAAGAAATGTTGTTGGAGGAATTGTATGCTTATATTCAAGAGCAATTGAATTTGGAAGAAACAAAGAATAGAGGCATTTGCTTTACGGAAGTTCAAATAGATTTGATGAAGCAAGTTCTCAATATGACTTGCAAGTCAGATAACAACTTCTTTTCTCATGACAGTTTCTTAATCAATGTTTGGTTCTATCCTACCCAATATGTTCCCATTTCAGAAGACACATGGCAAATTATTTGGTACTTTGTAACCAAGGTCGTGGATGCAGGCAAAGAAGACTGGTTTTTGTCTTACTGGACTTTTGCTGAACAATTTTACAGATTCTATTTAGAAGATAGATATGATGTAGATGCTTCTGTATCTAAGCAAAAATCAATATTTAAACAATTCCATTTAGCATTAGGAGCATATTTGTGGCATAAAGGAAAATATAATTTGTTAAAACAGATTTTGTATTTTACACAAACTTTACCGCCAAGCTATCCTCTTATGGATAATACTTTGATAGAAATATTTAATGATATAGAACGAATTTACGATTTGAAAGAGCATCCTTTGGAACTCACCAAGCGATATATGATGTCAGGCACGGTTAATGATGTTCATTCAGATGTTTATATTGCAAGGATGTTTAATTCATATTTTGCCCTATTGATGTTAAGGCTGAAAGATATGGACTATAATGTGTCATATTGTGATTCTCAATCATTTCCACTAATAGATCCAGACAGTTCAATTCAAGGACTGAATGAACAAATTAGGGTCTGCTGAATTAATTTCGAGTCACAGACAGAGGGTAGCAGACGTAGA
>OLPC01001245.1_pt1 | contig 22685 bp, 17 predicted proteins | sample 1672341 | NCBI WGS metagenome assembly OLPC01 (sample SAMEA3136673, study PRJEB25190) | human gut metagenome | reverse complement strand
GACGTGTTTCTCCGTTAACTTTCTTTGTAGATGTTCCGAGAACTACATCATATCCATCAGCATTGGATGCTTTTGTATATGTTACAGTTACAGTAGAACCGCTTACTTTTACGCTTGTGATCACTGGCTGGGATGGTGTGATTGCACTTACAGAGAATGGATAAGCATTGGACCATTCGCCGAATACTTTCTTACCATTAGCGTCGCGTTTCCAAGCGTGGCAGTATGCATAGTATGTTCCCTGACCTACATATTCGAATGTAGTGTTAGTTTTAACCTGATTCTTGTTTACTGCATCGTAGTCTTTGTTTGTGATGCAGTCGCGATCTGTAGAAATAACATAATCATAACCAGCAGCGCCGTCAACTTCGCCAGAAAGGATTACAGTTGCTTTGTTTCCAACAACTTTAACATCACTGATCATTGGAACGCCAACTTTTTCAGCATCCTTAAGAGTTACTGTCTGGCTTCCTGTATAATTTTTGCTGGATGTCTTTGCTGATACAGTAACAGTTCCGTCGCCGTTATCCTTTACATCATATTCTGTTTCAGGAACTTTTACAGAACCGTTCATAACTGTAACACTAACCTTGCCATTTGCATCAGTTGCAACAACATTAGTATTTGCAAGATCCTGAGCTACAATCTTCCAGGAAATTATACCATCAAAATTGGCGTCTCTTGTATAACCGCCTTTAGCTTTAAGTGTAGCTTTAAGAACTTTATCAGATGGTGTTACATTCACTGTATCATATTTAGAATCAATTACCCATTCATAATCAGTTCCCTCAACTAATGTTTTGCTTCCAACAGTAATAGTTGCATTTGGTTTTACAGAAAGACCGCCAGCATAAACACTGTCTTTTACAGTAACATCATCTTTAGTAATTGTTACACCTGTTATACCAAATTTTTCACGTGCAGTATAAGTTGTGTCACTTCCTGCGAACTTGGTAGAACTTGCGTAATTTCCAATACCAACAACATAAACGTATGCTTCCGGACCAGTGATATTATTAAAGTATTTTACTTCGTAATCCTTGCCTTCTACAAGTTTCATGCCATTGTATGTTGCTGTACTTGCAATAAATTTCAAATCATTAAATGTTTTCTCAGTGCCGTCATATTTGAAATAATTATTATTCCAAATAACTGCTTTATTATCTTTATCCCATGCTACAAATTTACCATCAAGGATAGTACTATTCAGCTCTTTAGGAAGGATTTCAAAATCAACAGTCTTCTGACCTGCGAAGTTCTTATTGTTCTTTAATGGAACAAGAGTAATAGAAGCTTTTCCGGCGTCAACATTATTATAAGATGATGTCGGATATGCAAAAGTAAACTGACTGCTTACATCAACACCATTTAATGTAATATTGAAATCTGAAGTTCCTGGTCTAACCTGACTTCCAGTATATGTAAAGTGAGCTTTAGCTGAAGTTTTAGCTGCTACAGTAATGTCATTGATGTTTGCTTTTCCAATTGTAAATTTAACAGTTTTGGTTCCTGTGTAGTCCCCTTTACCCTTAAGAGTAAGAGTAGCTTCTCCAGCATCAACATTGTTAAGTGCAGAAGCAACCGTATAATCTCTATCTAATGCAAGTTCTTCACCATTATGGGTTACTTTTAAGGTAGGAATGATCTCTTTTCCGGTATAAGTATACGGACCACCAACAACTTCAACATTAACGGAATCAGCAGCAAAATCTTTGTTGACAACCTCTGTTTTATCAGTTAATGTGACTGTTTCTACGTTTTTAAAATTAGCATCTTTTACTTTAACAGTTGTAGAAAGCTTTGTTCCTGGTAAAATAGGTGTAACTGATGCAGCATAGGATAATTCATAAGCGCTGGCTGGAATATCAATAGTCTTATCAACCTGTACGCCTTTGTCATTTCTTACTTTTGTAGTTGCTTTTACAGTAACTTTTCCATCTAAATAATCAGATGCTGTTACATTGGCGCCATTATATTCTACAGTCTTTGGAACTGTTACATCTGTTTCTTTAACTGTAGCAGGAATAATTGCAAATGTTCCCACAGTTGCCTTTCCGCCCCAGTCTCCAATACCCTCAACAGTTATAGTTACAGGATTAGTTGCACTAGTAACATTGACATTATTGTTTGAATATACAACTTTATAGTCACGACCTTCTACAAGAGTTACTTCTTTTCCACCAGCACCCGTAACTTTTAATTTACCAAGCTGTGCAGCATTTTTTGTGATAGCTTCACCTGTGTATACTTCAGACTCAAATACATTACCTGAAATTACATTATCAGTACCACCTGTAAATGTTGCATCTTTAATATCATTTAAAGTAATATTAAATGTAGCTGTGGCTGTACCTTTCACATTTTTATCATCGCCTGTAAATGTGACAGTTGCAGTTTTAGTATTTTCGTCAATGGCAGAAACTGTATAATCAACACCATTTAAAATGGCTGGTGTTAATTCTGTATCGCCAACTTTAATATGAATTAAGCTTCTGACAGCAGCTTTTACAGTATCTTTGTTTGTACTGCCTAAATTAGCTGTATATTTAGTACTGTCAATAGAAATAGAGCAATCAGAAAGGTTACGTGCCACAATCTTAGCTGTATCATCAGCTTTTGTTGCTACATCTACTTCTGTTGTGCCATCAGCAAATTTGTAATTGCTACTGAAAGTTTTATCTTTGGCTAATAAATCACTCTTAAAAGTTACTTTCAATGTACCTTCATCACCTGCGTTTAAAAGAGTGCTTCCAGAAGCAACACTTACAGTGTAAAGATCTGGATTGATAGTTTCTTTTGTCAGTTTGCTTGTCACAGTAACACTTTTAGAATCTGGTGTGATAGATGCACCTGTATAAGCATATTCTTTTGTATTTAACTTTGCTTCATAATCAGATGCAATAACAACATGTTTCCAAATAGTAAATGGTACTTTGATAGTTCCTTCATAGCCTGTTTTATTTACTGTTGCAACAAGAAGTGGCTGCTTATCTGCTGATTTACCTTCACTTGCATTTACATTGTCGCCTTCGTAGCTATATGTAAAATCATTGACTGTAAGTCCATATCCGCTTGTTTTATTATCAACGCTTAAATTAGCAACATCAAAAGTCTTTGCTTCGCCAGTATAGTCAACGGCTTTATTAATATTGATTGCAGTAGTAGCATCAGTTATCTTTTTTGCGGAAACTTTTACGCCTGCTGTTGTATAGTCCAATCCTTCAAACTCACCAGTTCCAATAATACGAACTGTTACAGTATGACCAACAAAGTTTGCAGAATTAAAATTATATCTTGCGTTTATAAGATCATTTGCACTTGTTGCATCAAATTCATAATCCCAACCAGTACCATTGTCTCCAACTGGCTGTTTTCCATCTACTAAAATTTGATATTTAAAAGTAGTAACAACTTTTCCTGAGGAGTCTTTTAAATAAGTACCTGTTACTAACTGTGCTTCTGATCCCCATGTAATAGAAGAAGCAATTTTAATATCTGTATCAAGTGTAGCATTTTCCTGTGCTACATCTGCTTCAGTGCTATCTTCAACAACAGGAGCTTCTGATTCGTCAGCAGTAAAAGTATCTGCTTCAGTAGCTACAGCAACATCGTCAGATCCATCGCTGAACTCAGCAGCCCATACCGGCACATTAGAAGTAGCAAGCATTGCAACAACAAGTGACATACTTAATGTCTTTTTTGCCATGCCCTTCTTTGTGTTTTTAATCTTTGTCATGATTATAGTTCCCCTTTGGGTGGTGTACAGGTTCATAAGTGGGAAAATATTTTCTGTTTAATGGTGATGATACGGATAGATTGTTTTTGTATTGAGATTTATAAATGGTGTTTTATTCCATAATATTTTGATTTTATACAGTTATATACAAGCATAGTAGCTCTAACCAAAGATATTCGGCAAAACTGGCAGTGGGGATATATCGGACAAGTGTTGGTTCCCGATGTTTGTCGAAAAGTTATTCTGGCAAATAAACAATTGTTCTGATAAAATATAAGTACAAAATATATGTCAGGAGGTGACACTGTAGACCATCGTACGCTAAACCAATCTGGCGCAGACGATAGACCTTGCTGCAAGTCGTGCAAGGTATGATGAATGCGCTAAGAAATTACTAACTTACAAGGCAATTGTTGCCTGGATTCTCAAATCCTGTACGAAAGAGTTTTCTCAATACAGTGTCAGATTTATTTGTGATAATTGTCTGAGGGATGATATCGAAGTTTCCAGTCGCGCGGTACATCAGGATCAGACTGACCGTAATGAAATGCTGAATGGAAATGAACAGATAAGCAGTCTCAACTCCGAGGCTAATTCGATCAAAGATCAGACGGTGTATTATGATATCCGGTTTAAAGCATTATGAAAAGCACCAGGAAGATTTTGGCATTGCCATGACAGAAGAATTTGAAAGCGAGGTGCAAGATATGTGTAATCTGGGAAAAGCGCTTGTGGAACAAGGAATCGAACAGGGCATTGAACAGAAAAATCTGGATCTTGCCAAAATGATGCTCAAAGATAAAGAACCCATTGACAAGATTGTGAAATATACAGGGTTTGCTACAGATAAACTAGAAGAAATGGCCAGATCCATGGGATGCTGCCAGCTGGAAACTTAACGCAAGAATCTGGCAGATATGCTTGAGATTCCTGAAAAAGTCCGTCCAATGGTGTCGGATTATAAAATGAATCTGCTTCAGCTGAGGGCAAGTGAGACCTGTGATTTTCAAGATCCAGAAGTTAGATACAAAAAGCCGCATACACCGGTACAATCTGGTAGTGTTCTTTACTTTTGAAGTCTTCTGTGGAGAGAAGATACATCTGTTTAAGCTGCTCCAGAGGACATGAAGAGTCTGTCTGGTGTCTGATATTGTATAACCGCATAAGATTCCTGCATTTCTGATGCGGGGTAATGCGGTAGTCTACAGCTATAAAGTGATTATTTTTGGACAGTAAAAATGGAACTTCTGCCTGGTTGCCGCTGGACCAGTAGGAGAGTGTGTAACCGTTCTGGATAAACTGCTGTGCGAGGAAGGTTTCTGTGCAGGCAGTGTTTGCAATGCTTTCTTCGCCAGTGAGAAGCTGATAAGCAGGGATTTTGAGCATGCGTGTGCAGAGTCCTGTGTCTATAGGATACAGATGCAGATTAATTTGTTGTCTGGCAGTATTTTCGCCATCCCGATTATCATGGCATGGCAGCACAAGTTCGTTCTGGATGAGCCACTGCAATGGTTCCTGGTAGGTTTTGGCGGTGGCGCCTTTGGCGATGCGTGTATATTGAAATTTACGGCTGGTTCTTCCGAGTTGCGATGGGATGGACAGCCAGCTGTTGCGGCAGTATCGTGTAGTTCCTTTGGGAGCGAGCGTACTAATATCATTGAGAAACAGATCGAGAAGCTTTTGCTGGGTATCAGGTACCATCAGAAGCTTCTTTTCTTTTTTGTATTCCATAATGGCAGCAGGCATTCCGCCGATGATCTGGTAGAGACGAAATTGCGAGAGGGCTTTTTGGTGAAGGTCTTTTCCCATAGGTGTAAAACTGGTGAAATGGGCACGGATCTCACGGGTGAGAGCAAACTCGGCATTTGCCCAGAGAAATTCTTCGAAATCCAGAGGATAAAGTGTGAGGATATCGAAGTCGTGGTGTGAGTAGAAGTCAGAGTTTCCCACACTTCTGGTAACAGCGGCGATGTGATATTGTGGAAAGTCTGCGGCGATTGCAGAGAGGAGTGTGGAAATCTTAATGGTGCATTGGATGTTGTCGAGGATCAGCAAAGAGGAGGAAGGCCGCAGGGGTTTGTCTGCGTAGGTTTCCAGAAAGAGAAGCGCTTCCTGTGGGTCATGGGGAGTTGAGAGGTAGCTGGCAGCAGGCTGGTCTGTTTCGAGATTGATGTAGAGAGTGTTGTCGTATTGTTTGGAGGCAAAGTCCATAAGCAGCCAGGTTTTGCCTGCCTGGCGGAGCCCCTGCAGAATTAAAGGTTTTCGTGCTGGGGATTTTTTCCAGTGAATCAAAGAGTCGGTACATTTTCTTCTCATAAAAAACCTCCTTTTTTACTGAAATTGCGGAGCGGTTAATAGTTATGTTTGAATTATAAATGGAAATCCAATAAAAATCTACACATAAATGTCGAAAAATGTCGATTTACACACTTTTGAATATTTGTTATCGTAATTGTATTGACAATATAACGGCTATGATAATGTAAAGGAGGATTTCTATGAAGAGAATTAACGCAATTTATGCAAGACAGTCAGTGGACAGAGCGGATAGTATTTCTATTGAGAGCCAGATTGAGTTCTGCAAGTATGAATTAAAGGGCGGTGCTTTTAAAGAATACAAGGATAAGGGATATAGTGGTAAGAATACAGTCAGGCCTCAGCTACAGCAGCTTTTGACGGATATCCGACGTGGGGAAGTGGAGAAGGTGATCGTTTATAAGCTGGACAGAATCAGTCGTTCTATTCTTGATTTTTCAAATATGATGGAGCTGTTTCAGCAGTATCAGGTAGAATTTGTCTCTTCGACAGAGAAATTTGACACTTCCACACCGATGGGGCGTGCAATGTTGAATATCTGTATTGTGTTTGCGCAGCTTGAGCGAGAAACGATACAGAAGCGTGTCAGTGATGCTTATTATTCCAGAAGTCAGAAGGGGTTTCGCATGGGTGGAAAGCCTCCTTATGGATATCGCCTTGAGGAGATCATGATGGAGGGAATCCATACGAAGAAGCTGGTGGAGGAGCCACAGGAGGCGGCAATCGTGCGGGAAATCTTTGAGATGTATGAGAAACCTTATACCTCTTATGGGGATATTACCAGATACTATGCGGAAAAAGGGGTGCAGTTTTATGGGAAAGAGCTGATACGCCCAATGCTCGCGCAACTTCTGAGGAATCCTGTCTATGTTCGCGCGGATATGGATGTATATCGCTTTTTTAAGAGCCATGGTACAAATATTGTCAGCAGACAGGAGCAGTTTGACGGGATTCATGGATGTTATCTATACCAGGGAAGGGACGCAGCGGCAGATAAGCTGCAGAATCTGAAAGGGCATATGCTTGTGGTTGCCCCGCATGAGGGACTGGTATCATCGGAACAATGGCTGAATTGCAGGATCAAGCTCTTTGGAAATAAGACGATTCAGGCGAACAGAAAGGCTGTGAATACCTGGCTTGCCGGGAAGGTGAAATGTGGCCATTGTGGTTATGCTCTTATGAGTGTAAAAATACAGTCCGGTAAACAGTACTTGAGATGCACAAAGCGCTTAAACAACAAGGCATGTCCGGGATGTGGCAAAATTTATACAGAAGAAGTGGAGAATTATGTATATGGAGAAATGGTGCGCAAGCTGCGTGATGCGCAGACTCCGGTGGGATACACGAAACTGAATGAAAATCCGCAGGTAAAGCAGATCTACCGGGAAATTGAGGAGATTGAGGAGGAGATCTCTGTGCTTGTAGATTCCCTGATTGGTGCGGGAGAAACTCTTACGAATTATATTAACCAGAGGGTAGAGCAGCTTGATCATACGCGTCAGTTAAAGGCGGAGGAGATGACGACTCTTGCGGAGAATCATGCGACACCTGAGCAGATGGAGAAAGTGGTGTCCAATATAAGTCTCTGGAATGACATTGATTTTGATGAAAAACGATTTACAGTTGATAAGATGATTACATTGTTAAAGGTACTTCCTGGCTCAATTCAGATACAATGGAAGTTCTGAGGCGGGGGAGACGAGAATATGATGTAGAGATATGAGTTATGTTCGGGGCACAGAAGGTATGACATATTTATGGAGTGGAATGATTCTTATAGGAATCATATATGGAGCTCTGACCGGAAATTTTAAGGCGGTGACAGAGGCGGCTGTGTCTTCGGGAAAGGATGCGGTGACTTTATGTATTTCTATGGCTGGAATCGTAGCGATGTGGTCGGGACTGATGAAGATTGCACAGGAATCCGGGATGGTGGAGAAGCTTTCCGGGAAAATGCGTCCGGTAATAAGGTTTTTGTTTCCGAGGCTGCCTCTGGAATCGGATGCCTGTAAATATATTTCGCTGAATTTCTTATCAAATATCCTTGGACTTGGCTGGGCAGCTACGCCTGCGGGACTGAAGGCAATGGAGTGTCTTGCTAATCTGGAAGATGAGAGGATTCGTTCGCGTGTAGCCAGCAAAGAGATGTGTACATTTCTTATCATAAATATTTCGTCATTGCAGCTGATTCCTGTAAATATGATCGCGTATCGTGCACAGTATGGAAGCGTAAACCCGGCGGCGGTGGTGGGACCGGGAATTGTGGCTACTGCGGTAAGTACTGCGACAGCGGTGATTTTCTGCCGGATTATGAACCGCAGAGGGAGGGGGAGATGAAGCTTCTTTCTTTTCTGTCGGATATGATGATTCCGGTTTTTATGCTCTATATTATTCTGTGGGGCTTATTTGCGAAAAGGGATGTTTATAATGATTTTCTGGATGGAGCGAAAGACGGGTTAAAAACGGTAGCAGGCATCTGTCCGGCACTGATAGGTTTGCTGACAGGAGTTGGGATTCTCAGAGGTTCGGGATTTTTGGACTTTGTGGGAAATGTGTTGGGAAAGTTAACGTCAGGTTTTGGAATTCCTTCAGAAATTTTGCCACTGACTATTGTGAGGCTGTTTTCTTCCAGTGCAGCGCTTGGGTTGTTGCTGGATATTTTTAAACAGTATGGGACAGATTCGAGAGCTGGGTTTATGGGAGCGGTGATCCTAAGTTCGACGGAGAGTCTGTTTTACTGTATGAGTGTGTATTTCGCAGCTGCAAAGATTGAAAAGACAAGATATACGCTGCCGGGAGCGCTTCTGGCGACATTGGCCGGGACGGTAACGGCAATCGTATTGACTGGAATGTATATTTGAATGAAAAAAGCCTTATCATATATAAATTGAATGATAAGGCTTTTAGAATTTGCAAATATCAGGCTGAATCAATTCTGGGTAAGGGGTTTATTCTTTACCAGCATCTCATGAATAATATTCTGCGTGTATTCTCCGATATGTTTTTTATCTTCTTTACTCAGCTCATCCGGGTAGATTGGCTTGCCGTATTCTACCACAACTTTTGCAGGTTTTATTTTCGGGAAGTGGGCTTCGAAGATATCGGCAGAATTGCTGATTGCGATCGGAATGACCGGGCATTTTGTTTTTGTAGCGATCTTGAAGCTTCCTTCATGGAATGGGAGCATATCGAGCTCGTCCTGGTTTCTGTTTCTGGTTCCTTCCGGGAAGATACAGATGGAAATCCCGGATTTTACTTTATCGACTGCTGTCAGGATGGTTTTCAGACCTTGTTTGATATCTTTTCTGTCAAGGAAAAGGCAGTGAAGGTAATGCATCCATGTGGACAGGAGAGGGATTTTTTCCATTTCTTTTTTGGCAATGTAGCCTGTGCGGATCGGGCAGCGGGAATAGGTAAGAAGAATGTCAAAGTAGCTTCTGTGGTTGCCGATATAAAGCACTGGCGTATCTTTTGGCACATTTTCTTCTCCGATCACTGTGACTTTGGCGCCGGTAATCCAGAGGATGAAGCGAAATACTGCCTGGATGATCCGGAGAGAGCTGACATCCTTTGTCATAGGAGAAAATTTGCCTATGATCCATTCGACCAGAAGAATAGGAATGGACAGGATCAGATATCCGATCACCACGATACAGACGAGAATAAATCGTATCATTATTTAATTCCTTTCCGGGCATAAAAATGCTCATGTAATGTGACTGTATGTAATCATTCAGCAATCTGCTATCCTGTAAGATTGTTCAAGAAATTAACCAAATCAAGTAAGTTCCCTGCTTCAATTGCGAAAAGCAATAAGCGGTTGATTTATTCGAATAATACGAAATAAGGCATAGGGCAGTTTATAAAAAACTGTTTTATGCCTTATGCTGTCTGATTCAAGATTTTGTCGAAAGGTTGGTATTGCAGGCCCTTGCATGAAAGTGTATACTGTAAAATATATTTTTAACCGAATCAAGCAAGTAGAGAAGTGGATGATTTTATTCGCTTATATATTCTTGACAATTCTGTCAGAAAAATTCCCAATCTATAGTATAGTAAGAAAATTTGTAAAAGAAAAACAACATATAAACAACATTGACATTATGGCATATATACCATAAAATAAAAAAGGTATTGTATGAAAAAATTTGAAATAATTTTTTATGAGACTGTAAGGGGAGAATGTCCCATAGAGGAGTTTTTAAATTCTCTTGATAAAAAAATGCGGGTAAAATTAGTTGGAATGATTGAAATTCTGGAAGAAAAGGGAAACATGTTAAGGGAACCTTATAGTAAATCTTTGGGGGATGGGATCTTTGAGTTAAGATGTAAATTTGGAAGCGATATCACAAGAGTTTTATATTTTTTTATTTATGAGAGAAAGATAATATTAACAAATGGTTTTGTGAAAAAGACCAGAAAAATACCAATAGAACAAATCCAGGAAGCAAGAGTAAGACGTAAAGATTTTGTAGAAAGGATGGAGAAAAATGAAAACATTTGAAGAGTATAAAAAACAGCAAATGCAGGACCCGGAATTTGTTAAAGAATATGAAGCAATCCAGCCGGAAATGGATGTAATCAGAGCTATTGTCAATGCAAGGACTTCTCAGAATCTGACACAAAATGAACTGGCCAAAAGAACTGGAATTAATCAGGCGGACATTAGTAAACTGGAAAATGGAACGAGAAATCCATCTATAAATCTTTTAAAACGTCTGGCAGAAGGAATGGGAATGAGTCTTAAGATTGAATTTGTTCCAAAACAAAAGATATAAAAATGCGTTTATATGACTTTCAGATAATAGAAGAGAATTATATTAAAAAATCATAGCGACATAAGAAAAGAGGACATAAAAAATGAATTACAGTTTTAACAGCAGAGTCAGATACAGTGAGACAGGTGAGAACGGCAAACTGACATTACCGGGTGTTTTGAACTATTTTCAGGATTGCTGTACATTTCATGCGGAGTCGGTCGGGCTTGGAGGAGACGTGCTGAAGGCAAGAGACAGAGCGTGGGTTCTTTCTTCCTGGCAGGTAATTGTGGATGAATATCCTGCTATGGGAACGGAAATCAGGATCATGACAGCACCTTATGATTTCAAAGGATTCATGGGTATGCGTAATTTCACCATAGAAACAATGGATGGGAAGAAGCTTGCCTGGGCGAACTCCAACTGGACACATCTGGCCATCAGTACAGGGATTCCGGTGAGATTGACACCTGCAGATACAGACAATTACATACTCGGCGAAAAGCTGGAAATGGATTATGCACCGAGGAAAATCAAACTTCCGGATGACATGACTTCACAGGAATCATTCACAGTGCAGAAGCATCATCTTGACACTAATCATCATGTAAACAACTGTCAGTATATCTGTATGGCAGAAGATTTCCTGCCGGAAGATTTCAAAGTATACCAGATGCGTGCAGAGTATAAGATGCAGGCAAAACTTGGAGATATAATCTGCCCGAAAGCAAAAGCAGAAACAGGAAAGGTGATTGTATCGCTTGATGATACAGACGGAAAAGCATACGCAATTATAGAATTTCAGCAAAAATAACGGTAAAAATCTTCTGAACAGAATGAATAGCAGGACAGAATTGACAAAGATATTTCGGAATTGATGTGTGGTTTTGTGAGAGATTTTTTGAATAAATTATTTACAAACAACAAGAAACAATATATAATACATTCATAAACAACAAGAAACAATATATTGTTAAAAACAAACAACACAAAACCACAAAAAGCGGAGGGTATATATATTATGAAAATTCTGGAATCTAAATTTGTACAGGGATTTATCAAAATGGCAAATGACGGTTATCTTCAGGGATGGCATGAGAGAAACGGCGGAAACTTAAGTTATCGTCTGAAACCGGAGGAAGTAGAGATGATTCGTCCCCGTCTGAATGTACCTGGAGAATGGATACCGATCGGGGTAGAGGTTCCGGGATTAGCAGGAGAGTTTTTCCTTGTAACGGGAAGCGGTAAATATTTCAGAAATATTATCGTGGATCCGGAAGTATGTCTTGCGATCATTGAACTGGATGAGACAGGAACAAATTACAGAATCCGCTGGGGCCTGGTTGAGGGCGGCAGACCTACTAGTGAGCTTCCGACTCATCTGATGAATCATGAAGTGAAGAAGAAACTGACAAACGGAAAACATCGTGTTATTTATCATGCACATACGACAAATACAATTGCTCTGACATTTGTTCTGCCACTGGATGATAAGATCTTTACAAGAGAGTTATGGGAATCTGCTACAGAGTGTCCGGTTGTATTCCCGGACGGCGTAGGTGTTGTCGGCTGGATGGTACCGGGTGGAAGAGAAATTGCCATAAAAACAGCAGAATTAATGAAGAAATATGATGTTGTTATCTGGGCACATCATGGAATGTTCTGCTCAGGTGAAGATTTTGACCTGACATTTGGTCTGCTCCATACGGTAGAAAAATCTGCAGAGATCCTGGTGAAGATTCTTTCTATGACTCCAAATAAACTTCAGACTATTACACCGGACAATTTCCGTTCACTTGCAAAAGATTTCAAGGTAAGTCTGCCTGAAGAGTTTTTGTATGAGAAACAGTAAAATAATCAACATACAAGTTGGTACATGTACCGTACAAGTGATATAATACAGATATTAAGAGATTTTCCGGGTGGGATATGCAGAAAAAAGCCGGAACATCTGAAAGCTGTTGTAAAAGAATATCTGAAAAGCAAAAGGAGAGGTACGAATCATGCTGGAGAAATTAAAAGAGGAAGTTTACAAAGCAAACATGGATCTTCCAAAATACGGACTTGTTACATTTACATGGGGAAATGTAAGCGGAATCGACAGAGAATCAGGACTTTTTGTCATCAAACCAAGTGGGGTTGATTATGATCTGCTGACACCGGATGATATGGTTGTTGTAGACCTGAATGGAAATAAGGTAGAAGGAAAATACAATCCATCTTCTGATACAGCAACTCATGTAGAACTGTACAAAGCATTCCCGAATATCGGAGGAGTTGTACATACACATTCTTCATGGGCAACAAGCTGGGCACAGGCCGGAAGATCAATCCCATGTTATGGAACCACACATGCAGATTATATTTATGGTGAAGTTCCATGTGCACGCTGCCTGGAAGGCAAGGAATTTGAAGAATATGAGAAAAATACAGGACTTCTGATCGTAGACCTGTTTAAGGACAAAGATTATGAAGCAGTACCTGCAGTACTTTGCAAAAACCATGGACCATTTGCATGGGGTAAGGATGCTCATGAAGCAGTACATAATGCAGTTGTTCTTGAGGAAGTTGCCAAGATGGCATCCCGCTGTGAGCTGATCAATCCACAGGTAAAACCTGCACCACAGGATCTGCAGGATAAGCACTACTTCAGAAAACATGGTGCAAATGCATATTATGGACAGGGAAATAAATAATTGCTGATCTGAAAATAAAAGATATGAACTTGTTAAAGATATAAAAAATCTCCCGGATAAGAGTAAGCGCTTCTCTTATCCGGGAGATTTTTTGTAGCAGAAGAAACAAGGAAAATTCTTCTGCCATATTGCAGAAAGTCCGGGCAATTTTCTGCAACTTTATCGAAGGAGGAGAACGTTTCAGGGCAGACCGTTAGCATGAATGCAAAAGATGTCATGATCCTTGAAAGATAATAACAGCTGAACTTTAATATTGTATGGTTCGTTTAATTTGCAGTAAGCGGGACAGCAACATTTTATTTTGCACCTTAACAATTACATATATTTACCTTATAATGAACTCATAAGAAAATGCAAGAAATTAGGTTGATATACCGGAATAGTAACAGTAAGGATTTCAGACAACCGGAGGAAATGCATATGAAAGAGCAGCAGGAAAAAATAAGAGTATTAGATCCACATATAATACTGATATTATTTATATCAGCGTTTGTATTCGGCATAGGAATGCTGATGATTTTCCTGGAAAGAAAGGAAATAAGAACAGAGGGATATGAATTTATAATTTTTAGTGTGGAAATATTAATGTTGCTGTTAATCTTGTATTATATGAGAACTGTTGTGCTGAGCAGAGAAGGCTGTACGGTATCCTGGCTGTTTTGGAAGAGAAATTATAAATGGGAAGAGCTTGCTGTTATCAGAGAGGATGTCTGGTATACATATGGTAAAGGAGGGAGCATACGTTATCAGGGGATTGTATTTTCCAAATATGCAGTAAATAAGAAGAAAAAGAAATATACTACCAGGATGATCGTTGATGCGTTTCCGCTTTCAGATTGTTTTTACATTACTTTTGATGAACATGGCAATGTTTTTTCTTATAAATTAGAAAAAGGAAAAAAGCAAGTTATTAGAAAAATGTACGTAAATGTTCGTGAAAAAATGAAGGAATGGGGAGTGGAGGCAGAAAAAGGAGAGGGAATAAAAGAAGAAGAAAAACAAAGACAATATGATGAAATGATAGAATTGAGGAGGCAACAAAGAAAAAAAATTCAAAGCAAAGGAGCAGACTGTACAAATTTAAAAGAATATCAGCAAGAAGTAATAAAGATTAGAGATTTTTTGCAGATAACCATGGTAATACTTATTACGGTACTACTTATTTGGACAGGGCTGTCTGCTGAAGAGGGAGAAAGAATTCCAATATTGATTCTTGAGTTTTTGATTGATGCACCATTATTGTTTTTCTCTTCAAAAGTCGTAACATTAAGTAAAGAAGGCTGCAAAATATCGTATCTGTTTTTCAAAAAAATGTATAAATGGGAAGAACTTGAAATTATACGTGAAGATTATTTTCCAAGTTTCCGAGACAGGAGAAGCAGAGGGATTGTTTTTTCTAAAAGAAAAAAGAATAAAGCAGGATATATATATACAACACGGGAAATTGTAGGATCAGGTCATATTTTAGAGTGTTTTTATATTGTTCTTGATGCAGATGGAAATATACATTTATATAAGCGTCTGGCAGCAAAGGATGGCAAAACAAAACTGAGAAAAGTAGCTGTAAATATTCCCCAAAAATTAGCGGAATGGGGAGTAGAAATGGAAAAAATGATGAAATATACAGGAGGAACTTATGATTTATAAGAAGATTGAAATTGCAGTAGACGGATATAAAGAAACTGCAGATTTATACACTTATTTTCTGGATAATTCCATTGAAATGCATATCAACAGAAAGCGTCCGGTAGTTGTGATCTGCCCGGGAGGCGGGTATGCTATGACTTCTGACAGAGAAGCAGAACCGATCGCCATGCAGTATCTGGTAAGGGGATATCATGCAGTGATCCTGCGCTATAGCGTAGAACCTGCCAGATATCCACTGGCACTCTTGCAGCTTGCGAAGTCTGTTGCTTTTTTAAGAAAAAATGCTGCAGAGTTTCATATTGATACGAATAAAATTGTTCTGCAGGGCTTTTCCGCAGGTGGTCATCTGGCAGCAAGTCTTGGCGTTTTCTGGAAGAAAGATTTTATTGCACAGACACTTGGGGTAACTTCTGATATGGTGAAACCAAATGGTATGATCTTAAGTTATCCGGTGATCACTTCCGGTGAGTTTGCACATACAGGTTCCTTTGAATGCTTGCTTGGAGAGGATTATAATGATCTTGATAAGAGAAAAGAACAGTCTCTGGAATTCCAGGTATCTAAAGATACACCAACCACATTCCTGTGGCATACAGTGACAGATGATTGTGTTCCTGTAGAGAATTCTCTGTTGTTCTTCAATGCGTTGCGCAAATTTGAAATTCCGGTAGAAATGCATCTTTATCCGGTTGGCGGACATGGTTTAAGTCTTGCAAACGAAGAGACAAGCCACGAAGACGGCGGCTGTGTACAGAAAGAATGCCAGTCCTGGATAGAACTGGCGTGCAAGTGGATGCAGAATATATAATACACGATAAAGAATCTGTCTGAGTGTATGTGAAATCGAGTTGGAATAAAATACATCCTGATCTATAGTGAACAGTAACGTAAAATAAGATAATAAAAAATAATAAGGTGGCATTGTGCCGCCTTTATTATTTATGTTATACTGAAATATAAAGCTAATGTCAGAGGATGATGAAAGTATAGTATATTTTTAATTTTCTTTAAAAAGATACTATCACAACAGAAATGGAGATTATATGATTGAGTTAGGAAAAAAACAGAAATTAACAGTAGTAAAGTCCGTAGATTTTGGTGTATATCTGGGTGAGGATATGCAGGCAGATGCAAAGAACCGTGTTCTTCTTCCGTCCAGACAGGTTCCGGAAGGAACAAAAGAAGGCGACAGCATTGAAGCATTTATCTACAAGGATTCTCAGGATCGTCTTATTGCAACAACAAAAGAACCGAAGCTTCAGGTAGGTCAGACAGCAGTTCTGAAAGTCTCTCAGGTAACAAGGATTGGTGCATTCCTTGACTGGGGACTGGAGAAAGACCTTCTGCTTCCATATCATGAACAGACTCTGAAAGTAAGAGAGGGAGAAGATGTGCTGGTAGCACTCTATATTGACAAGAGCAGTCGTCTCTGCGCAACTATGAAGGTTTATCATTATCTTTCCACCAGAACTCCTTATGTAGTGGGAGATATGGTGAAGGGCCGTGTTTATGAGATCAGCGACAGATTCGGTGTATTTGTGGCAGTTGATGATAAATATTCCGCACTGATCCCTGCAAGAGAAGCCAAGGGAAAATACCGCCCGGGCAAGATCCTTGAGCTGCGTGTCAGCGAAGTAAAAGAAGACGGAAAAATGAACGTCACAGATCGTCAGAAAGCATATCTTCAGATCAATGAGGATGCGGAGAATGTCCTTGAAGTAATCAATGAATTTGCAGGTGTTCTTCCATTTGATGACAAGGCATCACCGGAAGTGATCCAGCGAGAATTTGGTCTGAGTAAGGGAGCATTTAAACGTGCCATTGGCCATCTGATGAAGGAAGGCAAAGTAGAGATTAAGGACAAGAGAATCTACGCGAAATAGTAACAGACAAGCAAGTCCCCATCCAATGATTATTGCTTTTCGCAATTGAAGCATGGGACTTACCTGATTCAGTTAAATTTATAAAAATATGCTGCGATAAAATTGCAGATATTAGAACAGGAGAGAAATAGAGTTGGAGTTTACACATCTTCACGTCCATACAGAATACAGTCTGCTGGATGGTTCCAATAAGATAAAAGAATATGTAGCCCGTGTCAAAGAACTTGGCATGGACAGTGCGGCGATCACAGATCATGGAGTCATGTACGGTGTGATTGATTTTTATCGCGCAGCAAGGGCCGAGGGAATCAATCCTATTTTGGGATGTGAGGTATATGTAGCTCCCGGTTCCAGATTTGACCGTGAAGCAGGAAGCGGCGAAGACAGATATTACCACCTGGTTCTTCTGGCAGAAAATAATCAGGGGTATGCCAACCTGATGAAGATAGTATCAAAGGGTTTCACAGAAGGTTTCTATTATAAACCTCGAGTAGACCTTGCGGTATTAAAAGAGTACCATGAAGGGATTATTGCCTTAAGTGCCTGCCTTGCAGGTGAGGTTGCCAGATATCTTCAGAGAGGCATGTATGAGGATGCAAAGGCAGCAGCTCTTCGTTATCAGGATATTTTTGGAAAAGGCAATTTCTTCCTGGAATTACAGGATCATGGAATTCCTGCGCAGAGACTGGTAAATCAGGAACTTCTCCGTATGCACGAAGAAACAGGGATTGACCTTGTGGCAACCAATGATGTGCATTATACAAGGGCGGAGGATGCTGATCCTCATGATATTCTTCTCTGTTTGCAGACAAACAAGAAACTGGCAGACGAGGATAGAATGCGTTATGAGGGCGGCCAGTATTATGTGAAATCCCCGGAAGAAATGGCAGAACTTTTCCCATATGCTTTGGAGGCCCTGGAGAATACTCATAAGATTGCACAGAGATGTCATGTTGAGATTGAATTTGGCGTGACCAAGCTTCCAAGATTCGATGTGCCGGATGGTCTTACATCCTGGGAATATCTGAACAAGCTATGCTTCGAGGGACTGGAGGAACGTTATCAGCCGGTTACAGAGGAATTAAAAGCTCGTCTGAATTACGAATTATCTACTATAAAAAATATGGGCTACGTGGATTACTTCCTTATAGTATGGGATTTTATTAAATATGCCCGCGATCATGACATTATGGTAGGACCGGGACGTGGCTCTGCAGCGGGAAGTCTGGTTGCTTATACCTTGGGTATCACACAGCTTGATCCTATTCGCTATGATCTGCTCTTTGAGCGATTTCTGAATCCGGAACGAGTATCTATGCCTGATATTGACGTTGACTTCTGCTTCGAAAGAAGGCAGGAGGTTATTGAATATGTCCGCCGTAAATATGGGGATGATTGTGTGGTTCAGATCGTTACTTTTGGTACGCTGGCAGCCCGTGGTGTGATCCGGGATGTGGGCCGTGTACTGGATATGCCTTATGCACAGGTGGATTCCATTGCGAAAATGATTCCGCAGGAATTAAATATTACTATAGATAAAGCCCTTACTATGAACCCTGAGCTGAAAAAAGCATATGAAGAGCAGGATGAAATTCATTATCTGATCGATATGGCAAGACGTCTGGAGGGACTTCCCAGACATACCTCCATGCATGCGGCAGGTGTTGTTATCAGCCAGAAGGACGTATCAGAATATGTACCGCTTTCCAGAGCATCAGACGGGTCTATTGTCACTCAGTTTACCATGACAACACTGGAAGAATTGGGACTTTTAAAAATGGACTTCCTGGGACTTCGTACTCTGACTGTGATCCAGAATGCAGTAAAGCTGATCCAGAAGGATGCAGGAGTGACTCTGGATATGCAGAAGATTAATTATGATGATAAAAAGGTTTTGGATTCCCTCGGCACCGGTCGTTCTGATGGTGTATTTCAGCTTGAAAGTGCGGGAATGAAAAACTTCATGAAGGAACTGAAGCCTCAGAGTCTGGAAGATGTGATCGCAGGAATTTCTCTTTACCGCCCGGGCCCCATGGATTTTATCCCTCAGTATATCCGGGGCAAAAACCGTCCGGATACCATCCGTTACGACTGCCCTCAGCTGGAGCCAATCCTGAAGCCTACTTATGGGTGTATTGTCTATCAGGAACAGGTTATGCAGATTGTTCGTAACCTGGCAGGTTATACTCTGGGCCGAAGCGACCTGGTGCGCCGTGCAATGTCCAAAAAGAAGGCCTCTGTCATGGAAAAGGAGCGCCAGAACTTTGTTTATGGAAATGAAGCGGAGGGAGTTCCCGGATGTATTGCAAATGGAATTGATGAGGCAACGGCAAATAAAATCTATGATGAAATGATTGATTTCGCCAAATATGCTTTTAATAAGTCCCATGCAGCAGCCTATGCAGTTGTTTCCTATCAGACTGCATATCTGAAATATTACTATCCTGTGGAATTTATGGCCGCATTAATGACATCGGTTATTGATTTTCCCAATAAGGTTGCAGAATATATTCTGGTCTGCAGACAGATGGGGATTAAAATCCTGCCACCGGATGTGAACTGTGGAATGTACGGATTTTCTGTAGATAACGGTGCAATCCGATATGGCCTGTCCGCTATAAAGAGTGTGGGACGTCCGGTTATTGAAAGCCTGGTAAGAGAGAGGGAAGAGAACGGACAATATCGTTCCCTGAAGGATTTTATGGAACGAAACTCTCCGCAGATGAATAAGCGAGCAGTAGAAAACTTTATCAAAGCAGGTGCGCTGGATTGCCTGGATGGTAACCGTCGCCAGAAAATGCTGGTTTATCAGAAGATTTCCGACAACATCAGTCAGGAGAAGAAGAATTCACTGGCCGGACAGATGAGTCTTTTTGATCTGGTAAGCGAGGAGGATAAGAAAGAATTTGAAATCCGTATGCCCGATGTGGAGGAATTCGGAAAAGAGGAACTTCTGGGATATGAGAAGGAAGTTCTGGGAATCTACCTCAGTGGTCATCCTCTGGAAAATTACCGGGAAATGATGGAGAAAACCATTTCTGCGAAAACTTCTGATTTTCAGCAGGATGAAGAAACAAATCTTCCGAAAGTCATGGATGGTCAGAAAGTAATTATCGGTGGAATGATTACGGATAAAACCATCAAATATACAAAGAATAATAAGGTTATGGCATTCCTCACAGTGGAGGATCTGGTAGGAACAGTGGAGGTAGTTGTGTTCCCCAGAGATTATGAGAAAAGTCAGCAGTTCCTGAATGAAGAAGGCAGAGTATTTATTCAGGGCAGAGTATCTGCAGAGGACGATCGCGCCAGTAAACTGATTCTTGAAAAAATCCGTCCCTTTGACAATATGCCAAGGGAAATCTGGATACAGTTTGACAATAAAGAAAGCTACACACAGCAATCTCAGGAATTGCTTGCAGACCTCAGACGTTCACCGGGTGACAGTGCTGTTGTGATCTACCTGAAAGACGTAAAGGCCATAAAGAAGCTTCCGGTTGGATATCATGCACAAATTCAGGACTCATGGCTGAACTATATGTACGAAAAATATGGTAAAACCAATGTTAAAGTTGTAGAAAGAGGATTAAAGAATTTATAAAAGTGGCTTAAATACAGATATTTTGGACTTTTTTATAATGTAAATGATACGCAAATGATACGAAAACCCCCGGAAATGTGAAAATCCGGGGGCTTTTCTGCCATATCGGGCAGTTTATCTTTTGATTTATTTTTTGAGTTGTTACTGCTGTTTGTTCTTGTCTAGGAATTTGCAAATATAATGTCCAACTATATCTCCGGCCAAAATTACAAAGAACAGAGAAACATATTTCAACATAGTATTCACCTCCTTCCTGCTGGAGGTTCAACAGCAATGATATTATATCACGCTTGGAACAAAATGGACAGAGAATTATAAATTATCCAGAATATCCACAACCTGTTTCTGTTTGTTGGGGTATAAATGTCCGTAAGTTCCAAGCGTCGTGTTAATACTTTCATGTCCCAGGCGTTCCTGGATAATCATAGGAGCAACACCCTGTTCAATCAGTAGAGATACATGGGAGTGCCTTAGATCATGTACTCTGATGCGGGGGATACCGGCAAGCTCCGAATATTTATCAAGATTATATTTTAAGGTACCGCGGCACATCTTAGCAAATAGCGGAAATTCAGGATCACAGCCATAAATATGTTTTTTATATTCGATAATCTCATAACAAAGAAACTTTGGCATGGTAATGTCACGGATTCCTTTTTTGGTCTTTGGTGGCGAAATGATATTTTTGCCACCTATTCGCTGATAAGATTTAGTAATGTGTAGAATTCCCTGGACAAGATCTATATCACCGATCTGCAGAGCCAGGAGCTCACCGGCACGTATTCCAGTATAAAATAACAGATCAAAGGCTAAATGCTTCACAGGATCCTCTATTAAGGCTATGAAACTACGATACTGATTTAAGGTCCAGAACTGCATGGTGTCCGCTCTGGCGTGTCCGATCTTCTCCAGACCGTCAAAAGGATTCTCCAGGAGCTTGCACCTCTTTGCTCCAAAAGCGTACAAAGTACGAAAAATAGTGTCTAATTTGTGTATGTAGGTATCAGATAAATCAACTGCAAGTATTGTGTTCTGCCAACCTATAATGTGCTTTTCGGTCAGAGCACCTATAGGCAGATCAGCAAAATAAGGCTTGATATGTTTCTCAAAAGTGGTTTTATAGTTCTTGATGGTAGAAGCGCGTCGTCTGGGTGCGATCTCTTCCAGATAGCTATCTGCAATAGAACCGATAGTTGTTTTACTGTCGTATTTCTGGGAAGCTTTGAAACGTGTCTCAAAATCTGCTGCATCTTTCTTTCTGGGAAATCCTCGTTTCATTTTCTGCTGCCGCTGTCCCTGCCAGTCCAGGTAATTGAACTTACAGTACCAGGACTTTGTTTTTTCGTCATAGTATGATGGCATGTTGTCTCATTCCTTTCATCTCTGCCGGGGGCGGTGGCTTAGAAACGAAAAGAAGATATATTATTTTTTCTCGAGCTTATTTTGTTCCTGTTCAATTTGTTTAATGCTTTTTGTTGGGGTCGGTAAATCTTCTGGCATAGTTCCACCAAGCTCTTTAATAGTTTGGCGGACCTTTTTTCCTACTTCATAGTGTGTATTATTGGCAGCCGTTTTTCCGGTAATATGATCCCGGCGAAGCTTTTCATCTGTCTGAGTTGCACGGAAAAGATTAGCAGCTAATTCAGTGCTTCCCATATGATCCAGAATTTTTTGACTTTTCTTCAAGCCTTTTCGTGCGTGTATTTCCTTTGCACCAAGTCCACCATATAATCCCTGATAGCCTTTATTTTGGAAAATTGCATATTCCTGAGGCGTTTCTACACCTGCCAGCTTTGCGGCTTCTGCGAGGGATTTGTTATGAGCAATCATTTCGTTACGGATTGCTAAACGTTTTTTATCTTCGGTAAGATCATCAAAATTCTCAATTAATTCCTGCTGCCGTGTTTTGACTGCAAAATAAGTCTGACCAAGAGCGATGACCTTCTTTCTGGGATCTGCATTTTGAACAATGAGGTAACAGGCATAGCGAGAAAGTTTATAGTCGGATATGGATTTCGTTGTGACTCCGGCACTAACGATTTTGTTGAC
>OLPC01001222.1_pt1 | contig 22971 bp, 22 predicted proteins | sample 1672341 | NCBI WGS metagenome assembly OLPC01 (sample SAMEA3136673, study PRJEB25190) | human gut metagenome | reverse complement strand
CAACGAACCGGTTGGCGTACAGGACCAAAAAGCCCAAAACGACGGCGACGACCACGCTGAAATAGGTCATGACCTGAGACAGGATGTCGAAAACGCTCGCGCCCGACGCGAGGAACATGTTTTCGGCGCCTTCCTGGGCCTCGAACAGCACACGGGAGTCCCCGATGGCGTTGAAAGCGTAAAACACCGCCACGCCCAAGGTCAGGGTGACGAAGTACACAGCGTAGTCGCGCACACTGCGGCGCACGTTGCGCAAGGCAAGTTTCATCAACATGATGACCGCCGCCTAGTTGCCGACCGCGGTGACGTGCGAGGCCACGAAACCGACCGCGGAGGATGAGCCCTGCTTGCCGGAAAGGAACGCCTGGACCTCAAGGATGCGCTGGTAGAAGTCGGTTCTGCTGTTATCGCCGCGACGCAGCTCGTTGAACAGCTTGCCGTCTTTGATGAACAGAATGCGATCGGCGTACGATGCCGCAACCGCATCATGCGTGACCATCATGATAGTGGCGTGCAGCTTCGTGTTCAGAACCTCGAGGGTTTCAAGAAGAACGGCGGCGTTGCGTGAGTCGAGCGCTCCTGTGGGCTCGTCAGCAAGAACCAACTTTGGATCGGCAACGATGGCGCGGGCTGCAGCCACGCGTTGGCGCTGGCCGCCCGACATCTGGCGCGGGTACTTCTGCAGAACGTCCGTCACGCCCAAAAGAGTGGCGGTGCGCTCGACCTTCGTTCGGACGGCGTCGGCCTTCTCTCCCTTGATGGTGAGGGCCAAAGCGATGTTCTCGAAACCGGTCAGGGTATCGAGCAGATTGGCGTCCTGGAAGATGAAGCCCAGGTCGTCGCGGCGAAACTTGGAGAGCTGACGGCTGCGTAGCTGCGTGATGTCGAGGCCGTTCAAGATGATGCTTCCGCTGGTCACGGTATCGATAGTGGAGATACAGTTCAAAAGCGTGCTCTTGCCCGAGCCAGACGGGCCCATCACGCCGACGAACTCGCCTTCGCAGATATCGAACGACACGTCGTCGAGCGCACGTGTGACGGCCTCGCGCGAGCCGTACACCTTCAAAACGTCGCGCACGGAGAGCAAAACCTTGCGGCTGTTGGACTGATTCGCATTCGCGATGCCTGCTGGAGGGGTTGCGGTAACCACAGACATGGGGATTCCTTTCTCTTCGATTCGGCACATCCCCATGATGCGACGAGCGCGAAAACGGAGCCATCGAAGGGCCTTACCGCAATCTTACGGTTTTGTAAGGTTGGCGGCCAAGTCCATGCGCGTGCGGTCGAGCGGGAAGGTGAGCGCGATGGTCGTACCCGCCCCCTCTTCCGAGGAAACGCGCAGGCCAAGGCCCATTCTCTCGCAGGCGACAGCGGTAAGGTAGAGCCCCATGCCCGTTGCTTTGTGGTGCGTGCGACCCTGGCTTCCCGTGAATCCGCGGTCGAACACGCGCGGCACGTCGGCAGCGGGAATGCCGTCACCATCGTCGCTAATCAAAAGCTCGATGCACCCGTCTTTCGTCCCTGCGTCCTTCACCGCGCCTTCGAAGCGAACGGTCTTCGCGCCGTACTTCGCCGAGTTCTCCAGAACCTGCCCGATGGTGAAGTCGACCCATTTCGCGTCGGCGAACACCTCGAGCGCCTCGTCGATTGCGAAATCAAGCGAGACTCCCGCGCCGATGAGCGTGCGCGACTTTTGGCGGCACGCCTTGCGCGCGAGTGCCGCAAGGTTTAACTCCTCGATGGAGAAATCCTCGCTCAGTGTTGCCGAGCGCGCGTAGTATAACGCCTGTTCGACGCGCGACTCGATGCGATCGAGGTCGCTGCGCACCTCATCGACCCCGGGCCCGTGAAGGCTCGACAGCGCCAACTGCGCCGACGCGATGGGCGTCTTCGCCTCGTGCACCCAAAGCTCGATGTAGTCGCGGTAGTCCTTCATGTCGCGGGAGCGGACGGCGAGCTCGTCCGAGGCGGCCTTGCCCTGCACGGCGAGCGCGCGATAGGCGATGGATCCCTCCAGCGTGCGCGGCTTGTCCAGAATCGACGAGAGGTAGCGCGCGTTTTCGGGCGAGTCGCAGAACAGGTCCAGCTGCTGGTAGAACTCGCGATCGCACGAGAATCCGACAGCAAGTACGATGCAGGCGAACAGGGCCTCGCAGATGGAAACAAGCGCGATTAAGGAAGCGTTCGAGCTGGTCACAGCCATGATGCTCGCAACAACGAGCATGAGGGCGACCATGCCGAGCAAAAACCCGGCGCGCGAGCGAAGATACGCCCCGAACGAGTACGCGCGATCGGGGCGGTCTTCGGCGGGGAACGACGTAGACGCGGGATCGTAGGGCGAACCAGAGGCCGCGTGGTCGGGCTTTTCCCGATTCGAGCTGCTCATTGAACCACATACCCCAGGCCGCGGCGGGTGGTGATGAAGTCGTCGGGCACACCTGCAGACTCCAGGCTGCGGCGCAGGCGATTCACGTTCACCGTGAGCGTGTTGTCGTCGACGAACGCGTCGGTCTGCCACAGTTCGTCCATCAGCTCGCTGCGCGAGATGATGGATCCCGCGTTCTCCATAAGGATGCGTAAAATCAGAAGCTCGTTGCGCGAGAGCTCCACGCGCTTGCCGCGATACGAAACCACGGCCCGCACGCTGTCGAGGGAAACGCCGCCATGATCGATTTGCCCGTGCGCCGAATCGGCAGACCCGCTGCGGGCGAGAGCGCGGTCGATGCGGGCAAGCAGCGCAGCGGGGCGATACGGCTTGACCACGTAATCGTCCGCGCCGACGTTCATGCTCATGACCTCGTCAAACTCGCCGTCCGAAGAAGTCAGCACGATGATGGGGACGTTACTTTCCTGGCGAATCGCTCGGCAGATTTCGTGGCCGTACGCGCCGGGAAGCGAAAGGTCGAGCAGGATGCAGTCGGGGGCGGCAGTCAAAGCCTCGGCCGCGGCGTTCGTAAACGACTCGCAGCAAAGGCACTCGTGGCCCTTGAGCTGCAGCATGCGCACAAGATTTTCCCGCTGCGAGACATCGTCTTCGACAATAAGCAAACGCGCCATCGGTCCCCTTTCGCGTCAATCGGATGAGCCGATGATAACGCAACGGGAAACTATCTGGCATTTTGTTATCGTATTGTAGCGGCGCCTTCGCGTCCTCAAGGTGACCAGCATCGTGGGTGCTGCCAGAGCCGCCGCTCCGTTAAATGCGCAGGCCGACGTGTAGAACATGCGTGTTTGGCCGCTTGCTGCGGATCTTGGGAAGTGTGGGGCGGCGAGATAGAAAGTCAAGTGAGCCGCCCCGTAGTTGGAAGGTAATGAACGGGAAGGTGGGCGAGCGCTTGCATAAGGAGGATACAGACGCTCGCCTGGTGTGTTTCAGACCTCTTCAAGTATAGGACGTATGCCAATAAATGACAAGCGCCAATCTGCAGTATTTCATACATGTCGCACTGCGCGCTCGCGCTATACTGGTGCGATTGCGGGCAGTGCGCCCGCCTCGGCTACGGGCGGCATGCCCGCGCGTCGCTTCTCGCTTGGAAAGGTGAATCGATGAGACTGATCTCGTGGAACGTGAACGGCCTGCGCGCCGTTATGAAGAAGGGGTTCGAGGACATCGTGGCCGAGTTCGACGCCGACGTCTTTGCCCTGCAGGAGACGAAGCTCCAGGCGGGGCAGGCGACGCTCGATCTCCCCCAATACCTGGAGTTTTGGAGTTATGCCGAGAGGAAGGGCTACTCGGGGACAGCGGTCTTCACCAAGCGCGCGCCTCTTCAGGTGCTCCACGGGCTGGGTTCGGAATACCTCGATACCGAGGGGCGCATCGTCGCGCTCGAGTTCCCCGAGTTCTGGTTCGTCGACGTGTACACGCCGAACGCGCAAAACGAGCTCGCCCGCATCGGGCATCGCATGGAATGGGACGATGCGTTCCGCGATTTTTGCAAGGGGCTTGAAGAGGGCGTGCTTCCCGGGGACGTTCCCGTCGAGCGCGCCGACGCCGACGGGATGGTCACTCTCGGCCCCGACGCCCCCAAGGACACCCCGCGCCACTCGCTCGGGGCGGGGCACATGCCCAAAGAAGTGCTTCCCCTGACGCAGGCGGGGGAGACTGCCGCGCCGAAGCCTGTCATCATGTGCGGCGACTTCAATGTGGCCCACAACGAGATAGACTTGAAGAATCCTGGCCCCAACAGGGGCAATGCGGGTTTCTCCGACGAGGAGCGCGGCAAATTTTCCGACTTGCTCGCCGCAGGCTTCACCGACACGTTCCGCACCCTTCATCCCGATACGACGGGTGCGTACTCGTGGTGGAGCTACCGTTTCAACGCGCGCAAGAACAACGCGGGGTGGCGCATCGATTACTTTTTGGTGAGCGACGGAATCGCCGACAAGGTGGAGGACGCGAGCATTTACAATGAAGTATTCGGAAGCGACCATTGCCCGGTGGGCATAGACATAGCACTGGAGGATTAACGGCCTATGGATACTCGGAAAATCGAAGAAGGAGTTCGCCTCATTCTCGAGGGCGTCGGCGAGGACCCTGATCGCGAAGGGCTGCGCGAAACGCCTGCCCGCGTGGCGCGCATGTACGAAGAGGTGTTCGCGGGGCTCGCGCAAGATCCCGCCGTCCACTTCGAGAAGACCTTCGACGAGCACTGCAACGAGATGGTCCTCGTGCGCGACATTTCCTTCTACTCGATGTGCGAGCATCATCTGGTGCCCTTCTTCGGCAAGGCGCATATCGGCTACATCCCCGCTGCGGACGGTCGCGTGTGCGGACTCTCGAAGCTCGCGCGCCTCGTGGAGGTGTTCGCGAAGCGTCCCCAGGTGCAGGAGCGCCTGACCGGGCAGATTGCCGACACCCTGGTGGAGCAGCTCCACCCGCAGGGCGTCATCGTGGTGCTCGAGGCCGAGCACATGTGCATGAGCATGCGCGGCGTGAAGAAGCCGGGCAGTCGCACGGTCACGAGCGCAGTGCGCGGCGTGTTCGCAGGTTCGACGCCCGCCTCGCGCGCTTCCCGCAGCGAGGCTATGTCGCTTATCCTTCGCGACGCTCGCTAGGCGCAGCGCACGTCGTCGCCGGCGGGCGAATCGGGTAGTATGGGAACCACAAGAAACGGATGAAAGGTGCAACCATGAAGTGCGTTATCTCTGTTCTGGGCAAGGATCGCAGCGGCATCGTCGCGGCGGTGGCGGTGGTGCTTGCGGAATGCGGCGCGAACATCGACGATATCAGCCAGACCATCTTGAACGACATCTTCTCGATGACGATGCTCACTACGCTCGATACGGAAAAGGCCGACTTCGACACCGTGCAGGACAAGCTCAAGGCGGTAGGGGAAGATCTCGGTGTGCAGATTATCATCCAGCGCGAAGACGTCTTCCAGTACATGTACAAGATTTAGAAAATGACATTTGAGCTGGGGCTCGCTTAGCTCCAGCTCACACCACGCCACATTGCGGCTATATCGCCCGTCGGGAAGATTGATTCTCGGCGGGCTTTCTTTTCGCCCGATTCTATTCGTCATTCACTATAATGGAACATGAGCGATAAGGGTCGCAAGCTTGTGCTGCGGCACATGAACAGGAGGAACTATGAGAGATCATTCCCAGCATATCCAGCTTTCCCGTGAGCAGGCGGTCTCGTCGATGCTCGAGGCGATGGATGCGGCACCCGCGGGTTTCGGGTGGGCGAACATCGCCGCGGGCGAGGATTTGCACAGCAGCGAGGTCGCTCGCAAATGCTGCGAGCAGGTGGCGCTCGCCGATTCGGTGGGGCGTGTGCTCGCCTATGACGTGGTCTCTCGGTGCGACATGCCCTCCGCGCTTACGTGCGCGATGGACTCGATCGCCCTGCACTGGTCCGATTTCGAGAACCTCGCGGAAGGCGAGCTTCCCGACACGAGCGCATGGGTCCGCGGGGTGGATTGGCAGTTCGCGAACACGGGCGTCGCAATGCCCGAAGGGTTCGACACCGCTATTGTCATCGAGCACGTGCAGGTGTCGGAAGACCAGCAGCACGTGACCATCGACGCCGCTCCTTCGAAGCAGGGTGCGGGCACGCGTCCTGCGGGTTCGACCATGAAGCGCGGCGATGTCCTTGCGACTGCCGGTACGGTTGTGACGCCTGACGTTGCGGCGCGCATGGGCACGGGCAACAATGCCGTGGTTCCCGTGGTTCGCAAGCCTCGCGTGGCCTTCATCCCCACGGGCAACGAGCTCGTTCCCGCAGGTATCCCCCTCGATCCGACGCGCGTCGATCAGTTTGCCGCCCGCGGCCGCAACTTCGAGACGAACAGCATCCTCGTGCGCGCGAAGGTGGAAGCGTGGGGCGGGCAGTTCGTTCCCTTCGACATCGTGTGCGACGAGCGCCCCGAAATTGAGGCCGCCATCAAGCGCGCATGCGAGGTTGCCGACATCGTCGTTCTGAACGCGGGCTCCTCGAAGGGCTCGGACGACTGGTCGTGCGAGGTCATGGAGGAGATGGGGCACATGATCTGCCATCAGACGAACCACGGCCCCGGGCATCACAGCTCCTACGCCGTCGTTGACAACGTGCCCATCGTGGGCATCTCCGGTCCTTCGGGCGGTGCGTCGTTCACCCTTGATTTCTACCTGCGTCCGCTTATGCGCAAGTATTTGGGGCTTAATCCTATCGTGCCGAAGACGGCGGCCCGCTTGACCGAGGCGTTCCCGGCCCCGAAGCACGGCCCGGGTGCGAAGAACGGCAAGCCCGCAGGCGAGGATCGCCCGCGCGAGCATCCCGACCATGCGCCGGGGGAGCCGGAATTCTTCGGCATCCGCCCTCTCCGTGTGGAGCCGAGTGCCGACGGCGTGCTCGAGGCGACGCCGATCGACGGTCGCCCCGGATCGAAGACGGCATGGGGAGCGAACGCCTTCACCATGATGGGCATGGGCCCCGGCATCGAGCCTCCCGCGGCAGGCGACATCATCGAGGTGGAGTTTCTCTAGCGAAGCTCCTCGGCGGCGCTTTCCCGCGTGGTGCTATACTTTCTTGCAGTGATTGGCAGTTTGCAACGGCAACCCGGCGCCCGAAGGGTGCGGGGAGAAAGGAGCGCGTTATGTCTATGAACAAAGTGCTCGCTGCGGTGGATGCAACTGATGGCGGTCGCAAGGCGTTGGAGCTTGCGATCAGCGTGACCGAGAACAACTCCGATGCTGTCATCGACTTGGTGTACGTGGTGCCGATTCCCTTGCTCGACGATTCCCAGATGACGAGCTTCCGCTCCATCTTGGAAATGATGATGAACGATGGGAAATCGCTGCTCGAGAGACTGGTCGGCGCTCACGAGGATGCGGCCGATCGCCTGAATCCGCTGCTCATCACGGGAACGAACCCCGCTACCGAGATTGTAAAGCTGATCGACCAGGGCGACTACGACCTCGTCGTCATCGGCAACCGCGGGCTTTCGGGCATGAAGGAGTACATGGGAAGCGTCAGCCACAAGGTGCTGCACGGCTCGTCGGTGCCGGTGCTCATCGCCAAGTAAGCCATACTTCGAAACAAGGAGCGTTCTGTGAGCGAATTGAAAAGCGAGCAGGGCGGCATGAAAAAGGAGCGCGTGCGCAAAAACGCGCTCCTTTTGTTCAGCAAGCCGCCGATTCCGGGTTTGGTGAAAACCCGCCTGACCGTGCTGAAAGACGGTGTGTTCCAGCCCGAGGTCGCCTCGGGGCTCTACCACTGCATGCTCTTCGATGTGGTGGAAATCTGCTGCGCGGCGATGGCGGATTTGGAGCGCGAAAGCGCCGAGCGGGCGCAGGCGGCCCTGGCCGCAGGCGAGGAAGCGGTGCGCGACGAGTACGAGATGATCATCTCGACGACGCCTGCAAAGAACGTCGAGGTGATGCGCAAGCTGTTTTCCGATGCGGGACAATGGCCGCGCGAGCTGGTGTTTCTCTGCGATGAGGGCGCCAGCTTCGACGAGCATTACAACCAGGCGTTCGAGAAGACGTGGGCGCGCGGTGCTGATTGCATCCTCTCGATGGGCGCCGATATGCCCGCTCTCACCAAGGCCGACGTGCGCGCAGGGTTCAACGCGCTCCACAAGCTCGACGGGGTTGCGGGCGGTGGCATCGTGCTCGCTCCCGACCAGGAGATGGGTGTGTCGGTGATCGGTTGGACGCGCGAGACCGACTTCGATCACTCGGGCGTGTTCTACAACCAAGAGGGCCTCACGGTACTTCCCGCCTATATCGACAAGGCGCGAAAGCAGGGGCTCCCTGCGCTTTATCTGCCGCCTATTCCCGATGTGGACACGATGGCGGACCTCATGCACAACATAACGCTCGTCGAGGCGCTCAACTACTGCGCGCAATACGACGACGTCACGCCGCCGTGGCGCACGGCCCAGGCGCTCAAGGAGATGGGATGGGACGAAGTGCGCGTTCCCCCCAACGACCTGCACGACCCGCGAGAGGAAATCGACAAGTAAGGGAATTGGGCGGGCGAAGATTTGTCTCCCGCCTCGCCTTGAAGTCAGCGAGCGAGGCTCTGGCGAGTGCAGATGGCGTGGAAAGAGTTCAAAGCGTACTTCGGTACGCGAGAAATCTTTGGAACGCCAGCTGTGCCGCCAGAGCCTCGCGCAGCGTCGACCCGTTCCGTCGGCTGCTAAGCCGACGGAACAACCAACTCCCAGAAGGCAACCGCGCTTGCGGCGGCGACATTCAAGGAATCTACCTGGTGGTACATGGGGATCTTCACCGTGTAATCGCAGCGGGCGATGGTGCTCTCGGCCAGTCCGTCGCCTTCCGTGCCCAGCACGAGTGCAATCTTCTCGCATTCCTTCAGCTTCTCGTCGCGCAAGCTCACCGAGTTGTCGGAAAGCGCGAGCGCTGCCGTGGTGAAGCCGAGCTCGTGGAGCAAGGGGATGCCGGTTTGTGCCCAATCGTGGGCGTCTTCCCCGATGCGCGCCCAGGGAATTTGAAACACGGTGCCCATCGAAACGCGCACCGCGCGGCGGTAGAGCGGGTCGTAGCATGCCGGCGTGATCAGCACGGCGTCGACCCCGAGTGCTGCTGCCGAGCGGAAGATCGCCCCGACGTTGGTGTGGTTCGTGATGTCTTCTAAGACCGCGACGACGCGCGCTCCCTCGCACGCCTCGGCGACGCTTTTCGGACGCGGTCGGCGAAAGGCCCCCAAGGCGCCGCGCGTCAGCTCGAATCCGCAGAGTTTCTGCAGCTCATCGTGGGGAGCGACAAACACGGGGATGGTGGGGTCGATCTGTTCGATGCGCTCGACGATGCTCGCCATGGAGAGCAGCCATTTCTCCTCCATGAGCAGCGACAACGGCTGCATTCCCCCCTCGAGGGCGCGCTCAATCACCTTTCCCGACTCGGCGATGAAGATGCCCTTCTCGGGTTCGAGCTTGTTGCGCAACTGTGCTTCGGTGAGCCGTGCATAGGCGTTAAGGCGCTCGTCTTCAAGCGTGTCGATTCTCACAATCATGATGGCCTAAATCCCCTTCGGAGCGCGCATTGCGGGAAGTTCGCTTGCATCGGTCGAAGTGCGCGTTGCGGGCGGCGCGGTCGTGCCCGTCGGCGCCAACGTGCGGGAACCGAGCGTGCGGGGATGGTGACCCGATGTGGGGGCGTTGCAAGGTGCGGCTGCGCCCGTCGTTCGGTCGGCTTGATCTGCCGCCTGGTCGGTTGCGTAGTACTCCGCTTCGATCGCGCGCGCCGTGTCGCCTGCGATGTCCTGCACCTGGGAGAGCCCCTGCTCGAGGAATTCCGCCACGCTCATGATGTGCGCGCCGATATAAGCCATGTCCTCGATGTTCGCGCGCTGAACCTCGGGCGTGCGCGAGGAGGTGGCGTCTTCCAAGACGACGACGTTGTAGTTCAGGGAAAGTGCGTCGTAGCAGGTCGAGCGCACGCAATTCGGAGTCGTGGTGCCCGCGAGCACCACGGTGTTTATGCCCTCGCGCGAGAGCACGTCGTCGAGTTGCGTGTCGAAGAATGCTGAGAAGCGCGGCTTCACCATCACGCGGTCGCCGTCCGCGGGCGTCAGCATGTCAGGCCAGTTGAGCGAGCTCTCGTCCTCGCTTGCGGGGGAAAGCGGGCGCCCCCCGTCGCGCCATTGCCGATAGCGCACGGGTTCCACGTTCGCACCGTCGGCGCTGTAGATGCGGCGGATATGGAAGATGTTCATTCCGATCGAGCGCGCGAAATCGAGAGCGTGGGCGCAGGCGGGCACCGTGTCCGCAGCACCCGCAACGCACAGGGCGCTCGTTGGGTCGATGAAGCCGTTTTGCATGTCTATCAGCAGGAATGCTGCACGTGTTGATTCTATCATAGAGTCGCTTTCCTCATGGTCGGTCTTCGTAGTATAGCGCCTCGCGCTCGGGCCTGGGCCGACGTGGGCGCGTGCGGGTTCTTGGGCGGTTTAGCGATTCGTCAACGGAATCGGTGACGGTATGGGATTGCGTCGGGAATGCGGGTATACTCGTATTCTCAAAGAAGGAAAAGGGGAACAGTGTCACACGAAGACAATGCCGCCGAATCGGACGCCCAGGCACCCGACGGCGCGCTCGACCGATACGGAAATCCGGCCGATCATCCATCGTTCAACCAGTTCGTCGCCACGATTTCGGCCCTCAGGGCCCTGGACGGCTGTCCATGGGATCGCGAGCAGACGCACGTATCAATCTCCCACAACATGATAGAGGAAGCCTACGAGGCCGTTTGCGCGATCGAGGAAGAGGACGTCGCCCACCTGCGTGAAGAGCTTGGCGACGTGCTTTTGCAAGTGGTGCTCCAAAGCCAGATCGCCGCCGATGCGGGGGAGTTCACAATCGACGACGTGTGTGCCGACGTGAACGCCAAGATGGTGCGCCGCCATCCGCATGTGTTCGGCAGCGTCGAGGCCTCCAACGCGAGCGAGGTGCTTGACGTGTGGGATCAGGTGAAACTTGCGGAGCGGCAGGCGACAGGCGGCGCCGACGGCTCGGGTGCGAGCGAACCCGAGGGCCTGCTCGACGGCGTGCCGCGTACCTTCCCCGCGCTCATGGAGGCGCAGAAGATTTCCCGCAAGGCTGCTGCCGTAGGCTTCGAATGGGACTCCATCGAGGACGTGTGGGACAAGGTCGCCGAGGAGAAAGCCGAGCTCATCGAGGCGTACGCCGCTGCCCCGCATGCTGCAAACGGCAAGATTGACACCTCGGTGGCGGGAGAGTTCGGCCTTGGCGAAGAGGAGGCGGCTCGTCGTGCCGAGGCGGCGGAGATGGAGTTCGGCGATGTGCTTTTCGCTCTGGTCAATGTGGGCAGGCGCATGGGGATCGATGCCGAAAGCGCCCTTCGCGCCTCGAACGCGAAGTTCCGCGCCCGTTGGGCAGCGATGGAGGAAATAGCCTCCGAACAGGGGAAACGTATGCAAGATTTCTCGACCTCGGAGCAAAACGAGCTCTGGGGCGAAGTGAAGGGGAGATAAGATGACGAGCGCCGCGCAGCTTTTGAGCGAGCAGGACCATAGGGACACGTGGTCGCTTACAATCGGCAAGGACATGTCGGATGAGGATATCGAGTTCGTGCGCGAGGCGGGAGCGAAGCTTCGCGAGCTGAGCCAGCGTTACCGCGCCGCGCTGCGCGAGATGGTCGTCCGCTTCGAGATTCTCGACCAGGACCTGAACCTGCGCAAAGACCGCACGCCCATCCATCATGTCGAGTCGCGCGTGAAGACCCCCGAGAGCATCATCGAGAAGATTGGCCGCTACGGCAAGGAGCGCACGCTCGAGAACATCGAGAAGTACATCATGGACATCGCGGGCATCCGCGTGATCTGCTCCTATATCAGCGACGTGTACAACCTGTTCGACCTGCTGCAACGCCAGGACGACCTGGAAATCGTCACAGTCAAAGACTATATTGCTAACCCCAAGCCCAACGGGTATCGCAGCTTGCACGTGATCGTCCGCATTCCCGTGTACTTCCTCGATTCCAAGCAGATGGTGCCGGTCGAGATTCAGCTGCGCACCGTCGCCATGGACTTCTGGGCAAGTCTCGAGCACGACCTGAAGTACAAGGCGAAGCGCGAGATCGAGGGCATCGATTCCTACGGCGAGCTGAAGGATTGCAGCCGCATCATCGAAGACGTCGAAGCGCGCATGCAGATCCTCGCGCGAGCGCTCGACTCCGAATAGCAGGGGCATTTCTCCGCGCGGCCGCCGCGTTCCCGCGGTTTTTCTTGACTTGAAGCAAGCTTGAGGTTTTATCATGGGTGCATTCCAGAGAGAGGAGCACCCATGAACTCAGATTTCGCGCGCGTGTCGAAGCTCGGCTTCGGCTGCATGCGCCTGCCGCAGACCGACCCGAAGGATCCCACCGCAATCGACATCGAGCGCGTCAAGCAGATGGTCGATACCTACTTGGCCGGCGGCGGGAACTACTTCGACACCGCGTTCGTCTACCACAACGGCGCATCCGAGAAGGCTCTTGGGGAAGCGCTCGTCGCGCGCCACCCGCGCGAGTCTTACACCATCGCCACGAAATGCCTCGCCTGGGCGTGCCCCGACGAGAAGACGGCGAAGTCGAATCTGCCCACGTCGCTTGAGCGGCTGGGAACCGACTACATCGATTTCTACCTGTTCCACAACGTGGGCGGAAAGCGCACGAAGGTCTTCGACGATTGGGGGATGTGGGACTTCGCGCAGAAGGCCAAGCAGGACGGCCTGATTCGCCACGTCGGCTTCTCCATGCACGACGGCCCCGAGACGCTCGATCGCGTACTTACCGACCATCCCGAGATGGAGTTCGTGCAGCTGCAGGTGAACTACCTCGATTGGGAAAGCCCGGTCGCGCAATCGCGCCGCTGCATGGAAGTGGCTGCCGAGCACGATGTCCCCGTCATCATCATGGAGCCCGCCCGCGGAGGGATGCTCGTCAACCTGGCCGATCGCGTCGCGGCGCCGCTGGTTGCCTGCAGCCCCGAGAAAAGCCTCGCGTCCTGGGCATATCGCTTCTGCTATAACTTGCCGGGCGTGCTCACGGTACTCTCCGGCATGTCGACGATCGACCAGGTTCGCCAAAACATCGCTGATTTCAAGGCGAACGAGCCGTATTCCCCGGCAGAAACCGAGGCGCTTGCCCAGACGCGCGAAATCCTCGAGTCGATTGCAGCGATTCCTTGCACGAACTGCCGCTATTGCGTGAAGGGGTGCCCGCAGGAAGTCGCCATCCCCGAGATCATGGGGCTTTTGAACCTCGAGGCGCAGGTCGAGAACAACAAGTTCGTGAGCGACTTGTACAGCTGGCAGGCGAAGCCCGGTCGCGCCTCCGATTGCATCGAGTGCGGCCTGTGCGAGTCGATGTGCCCGCAGCAGATCGGCATTATCGAGAACTTGAAGACCGCCGTCGAGCACTTCGAGTAAGGTCGAGCGGGCTTTGGGCGAGGGGCCGGGTCCAGATGGGCATGCGGCGGGTTCACGGTGAGCGTGTGACGGTTTGCGCACAACGGCGCCGCACCCCGATTATTCACGCCTGTAACAAAGATGTAACAACATCTGGCCTTTTCTTGTTCGACAAAGCCTTTGCAAGCCTTTATAGTGAACGAGATATCTCATCTTGCTTTTAATATGGAAAGGGGAAGGAAGATGAAAATGAAGAAGCTGGGTGTGGTGCTCGCCGCTGGCGTGCTTGCCGCTTCGCTTGCCCTGTTCGGATGCTCCTCGAACAGCACCGCGGGCAACGACACCAAGAAGGACGATTCCACCAAGGCTGATACGAGCTACACGCTTGTCAAGGATGGCACGCTCACGATGGGCACCTCCGCCGACTATCCTCCGTTCGAGAACCTCGAGAACGGTGAGGCTATCGGCTTCGATGTCGATCTGTGCAAGGCTGTTGCCGACGAGCTCGGCCTCAAGTTCGAAGTCGTCAACAACCAGTTCGACTCGCTGCTCACCGGCCTTGCCGCGGGCGGCAAGTTCGACGTCGTGCTTGCTGGCATGACCGTCGAGCCCGAGCGTGAGGAGCTTGCCGACTTCACCGACACCTACTACGTTGATGACCAGGCCGTTGCCGTTATGAAGGACGGCGCGATCACCAAGGACAACGCCAAGGAAGAGCTGAACAAGGCCGGCGTCATCATCGCCGTGCAGTCTGGTACCACCGGTGAGACCTACTGCCGCGAGAACTTCCCGAACGCGACCATCCAGCCCTATGGCAACTCCACCGATAGCTTCGCCGCTATGCAGGCTGGCCAGGCGACTGCCGTGTGCACCAACGCCGCCGTCGTGAAGAAGATGCTCTCCGAGGCCTACAGCGACGCCCAGGTCGTCCTCGAGGTTGCGACCGGCGAAGAGTACGCCATTGCCGTGAACAAGGACAACCCGGAGCTCACCAAGGCCATCAACGAGGCCATCAAGAAGCTTCAGGACGATGGCACCGTCGAGAAGCTCGCTACCAAGTGGCTCGGGTAAACGTCTCTGCCGTGCGCTGAGCACCCGTAACGGGCGAGAGCTCGCGTGCCGATAGCGTTCGAGAATCGCCATTGACGCCCTATCCTCTCCGAGAGCGGCTCGCTGAGAAGCGAGCAAGCCCGAAGACGGGATAGGGCTTTTCTTTTCCGGAGTCTCTTGCTGGTATCGAAGAGTTAGCGGAATTATGTATGCTTGCATTGTTGCAAATCTTGCTACAATGCAAGCATGAAACTGATTGAAGCCATACGAGCCGTCAACGACATTGCCTCTTCCCAGAGGGGGCTCTTCACGTCTGCGCAGGCGAAGGCGCTCGGCGTCGAGCGGTACGCGCTTTCGAGGCTGGAGGGACTCGGCAACATAGAGAGGCTCGCGAAGGGCGTCTACCGAATGGGCGGATCGCCGAGCACGCGGGAGGAGGACGTCCTCGCGGCCTGGCTGTCGATCGACCCGGGGAGGCGCCCCGGCGACATCGCGGGCGAGGGCGTGCCCGTCGCCATGGGGGCGACGGCGGCGTGGCTCTACGGCATCGGCGAGGTCGGCCCCTCGCCCTACGAGTTCTGCACGCCCGAGAGAAAGCAGACCAAGCGCCCGAACCTGATCATCAGGAAGCGCCGCCTCGATCCGAAGGACGTGGCGATCGTCTCAGGCATCCCGGCGACGAGGCCCTGGCTCACGGTGGTGGACCTGATAGACTCCGGGGAGGACCTGAGCCTGGTCGCGAACGTGCTCGTAGACGCGCTCGAGGGGGGGCTTGTCGAAGACGAGGGCGCGCTGAGGGAAAAGGTCGACGCGAGGGGGGCAAAAGTCGGGATGCCGGCGGGGGCCAGCCTGTACGATTCGCTAGCTAGGAGGCGGGAAGAATGACGTACGAGAACGGCGGCCAGCTCGACAGGGCCCTGAAGAAGGCCGTGCGCGACAGGGGCGGCGACCCCGGGGACGGCTATCGTCAGGCTTTGCGCGACCGGTTCCTGTGCAGGGTGTTCAGCGACCCCGACGGCCGGTTCATCCTCAAGGGCGGAAGCGGGCTGCTCGCGCGCATTCCCGACGGCCGCGCCACGCGCGACATCGACTTCGCGACGGCATCGCGGGAGTCGTCCGAGGACGCGCTCGCGGCGCTCGTCGAGCTCGCCGGCAGGGACATGGGGGATTTCCTCGCGTTCAAGCTTGACAAATGGTCCGAATCGCTTGACGACAACGGCTACTCGCGCCTGCTCAAGCTGCGCTTCCAGACCTTCTTGGGCCACGAGGAGAAGGACCCCATCCTCATCGACCTGTCGATGGACTGCGACATCACGCAGCCCGCAGACCGCATCGCCCCCGCGAACAGGGTTCGCGTCGAGGGGCTCGAGTCGTGCGATTACCTCGTCTATCCGCTTCCTGACCAGCTGGCAGACAAGCTGTGCGCCATAATGGAGACGCAGCCGGGCGGCTGGCAATCGTCAAGGATGAAGGACCTCGTCGACGTCGTCTACTACGCGACGAACGTCACTCTTGCCCTCAAGGACCTCGCCCGCGCTATCGAATGCGAGTGCCGCAAGCGCGGCATGGGCGTGCCGTCGCGCTTCGAGGCGCCGGCTGCCTGGGCGGGGAGCTTCGCGGCGTTCGCCAAGAAGAGCGGCCTCCCCGGGGAGCATGCCTCTTTCGCGGCGGCAACGTCGCTTGCCTCCACATTCTTCGACCCCGCCCTCGGTGGATCCTTCGCGCGGGAAAACTCCTTTTGGGATTCTGATTCCCTGCGTTGGGGGCGAAAAGAGCCGACAGAAGCAAAGGAAAGGTAGGTTTGCGTTATGCGGCTTGGGCTCATGGAAACGACCGACGATGGCAGGCGGACCGCCACGCTTCTCGGCGCAGGCGCTCTTCGATTGGCAGGACATCGAGGCTGTCGCAATCGGCGATCTCAGCGCTTGGATGCTGAGGCGGCGCGTAGGGGGCAGCTCGCAAGGCCGTAATCAACACGGCTCTTGTCGAATGGAGCGACGAACAAAGAGAACGCGCAAGCCGCATCTCTGGATGGTTCATTCCAGAAGTAGCAGGGGTGGGAGTCCCCTCCCCTGCAGCAGACAGCAGATTAGGAAAGCTTTGACCCGCAGCGCATGCAGAATAGCTGGCCGGGCTCATAGGGGGCGCCGCAGTTTTCGCAACAGTTCTCTCGTTCGGTGTTGCTTGGTTGCTGCTCAACCCGCTCGCCACATCCCGAACAGAAAATATCTTTAGGCGATACTATCTGCCCGCATTGCGGGCACACTCGCTTTCCAGGGGCGGAGTACGAGTTCTGGCGCTCCAGCAGTGCGATCTCTGATTTGATAGCTCGAATCTGTTCGTCAACGTCCTCGACTCGATTAAACATAGCCTCGAAGATGTTTCGGGTTTCGGGGTTGTTCCGGAAATGGAGATACAACGCTGCGCCCAATTGAGATGCGGCGGTTTCTCGCTGACGTTCGAGATCTTTTAATTGTGCGCCGAGTGAAGCTGCTTTAACTGAGCGGCTCATTTTAGCTGCTTCTTTATTAAATGCGGCATTTGCATTGTCGAAAAAGCCCATTACTAAACTCCTCGAAAGGGAGAGCGCGCAATCCCCACCCTCCCTGGTAAAGCGAACGATATAACTACGCGTTCACTTGACTTGGATAAATTGACGTTATCGATTCAATTAGGCTTATGTCGGACATGCTTCCGCTTTGGAAGATCGCATTGACGCTGTCCACGTAGTCGGAATCAATTGCCTTACCCTTATCGGCAATGATGTTGCGCATCGTCTCACGAGTGGCGTTCTTTAAGTATTTATCCAGTTTCTCAGATGAGCTGTCGGCATATTTGTATACCTTTTCATCCTCTAAGTCGGAAGTGTGAAAGTAGAGTTGATACTCGTTATCGTCTTTGTCATAGCGATAATCGTACCAATTTGAAACCTTGGCTCCATAGCTGTTGTTACCACCTACTTCGAGAATTAGCTCATGCGCACTCTCGTCGAAGTACATTGCCCTCAAATTGAAAGAGCTCGGATCTTTTAGATTGTCAATTAGTTCGTTCGATACCACCGTAGCGAGATTTGTCAGAATTACTGAGGTCTTTTGATCATCTGGGGCGACGTCGTAGGCAATTTGGAATTGTCCGGCTTCCATTATCTTTTGCAATACATCGGGTTTTTCCTCATCGCTAGCTTTGTTGTATGCGTCTTCGTACTTTCCCTGTTCGATGAGGTCGTCAGGTGTTGCGGTAACGGCGGGAACAATGATTGCAAAAATGAAAATAAGTGCCACGAGGGCTACGATACCGATTGCGATTTTCTTAATCGGAAGGGAACATTTCTGCTTATTCGGCGAAACGGCCGCCGGGCTTTCGCCGACCTTTGCTCCACAGTTGCCGCAAAACGGCATCTCGCTTTTCAGGGGCGCTCCACACATTGGGCAAAATGATGCTGCAGCGGGTGAAGTGGTAATTACGGTTTGGGACATCGCCTCTTTGGCGTTGCTGTCTGTATCGGGGTTACTGCTTTCGCTATTCAAGTCGTTAGTTTCTGGTTCAGTGGTAGGCTCTTGCTTGTCGCCCGCGTCGCTCAATTGCGATACGGTTGGCTCGTCGGCCACTACTGGTTTCTGTGCGTCTACTTCTTGTTCCTGCTCTTCCACGGCATTCCCCAATCGCGTTAAATGGACACGAAACATAGGCACTGAAGAAGAAGCGCTCCTGAAGTTGTTGTGATTAGGAGGGCATCCACCACAGTCACCACAACCGCTCAGGCACTTGTTTGAGAAAGCAAACCAACCCAAGAGAAGGCAGATACCCTCCTGGTCATTGGTTCGCAACTATTCAATTGAGTGCCTCTGCGAACAGATGCGGTTGTGGTGACTTGATGATATCACAGAAGTTAAATGTGCTAACGATTTGATCGAGCGGCTTTTGCGGATCGGATACATGAGAAAGAATGCCTAGACGCCTAAGCAGTTTTCACCCAACTGCAGACAGACCTACTAGCGGCTGGCTCAGCTTGGGCAGCGGGCCTTCGGGTGTTGCTCTGCAGAAAATGAAGAGTAACCGTGCGATACGCCTGGCAAAGAAAACTCGCTACGAACGCTCAAGGGCTCTAAAGGGGCTCAGGGATAGGTTTTGTAATAGCCTTTGGGGTTATCGGAAATACCAAAACGCAGGTTGTGGACGTGCTAGAATTGCATGGCCTTTATCATGTAGTTAACCGCTAGGGCTATGAACTGGATGAGGCTCTCTTCGCGTTGGCGGAGAGGGCTTTTAAATCGTAGAGGAACGTACATGCACATGCAGAACTTGAAAGCGAATACCGTGCGCACCGCGTTTTGCGCACTGCTCGTCTCGTTCGCGCTCGTGTTCGCCGGTGCGGCGCAGGTTGCCGTTGCCCCGACGAACGCGTATGCGCTCGATACCGCCAAATGCACGGCGAAACCCAACGTCAGCGGCTCGTCAGACGTGCTCGGCGGCGTGGAGACGCGCATCACCTGGGAAGGACAGGCCGATTCCGACGAGCAGATCGCGGGCGTCACGTTCACCTTGCCTGAGGGCACGACCTGCGAGCCGGGCGACACGCGCGCAACGATGCTCACCGGCGACGACCTGATGACGCGCACGAACCTCGACGTCTCCGCCGACTACAAGGACGGCAAGCTCACCGTGAACTTCTCCGAGCCGGCACAGGCGGGCGGCTACTTCCGCGTGGAAATCTACAAGGTGAAGTTCTCCGAAATGGGCGGCGACATGCAGCTTACGGGCGCATATACGCTTGCGGACGGTACCGAGGTCGCCATGGACACGCTGCCTGCAATCACCGTGAAGTCGCATTCGTTCTTCGAGTCGCTTTCCGATTCGCTCGCCCAGCAGGACTGGGTGAAATCGTGGAACAGCGTGCTTTTCCTGAAGCTGTTCTTGAATCCGTCGGTGTTCGTGTCGAGCCTGCCGGTGGTCTTTTGGGGCTTTTTGATGGCGATTGGCATCGTGGCCTGCGCTTTTCCGCTCGCTATCCCGTTTGGCCTTCTGCTGTCGCTCATGCGCATGTCGAAGCTGCGCGTGCTGCGCGGCATCGCCACCGCATATGTGAACGTGGTGCGCGGCACGCCGCTGTTCCTGCAGATCTACATCGCCTTCTTCGGCCTGCCGCTTGCGGGCATCCAGATTCCCACGTTCCCGCTCGGCGTGATCGTCCTCGCGATGAACTCGAGCGCGTATTTGTGCGAAATCTTCCGCGCGGGTATCCAGTCGATCAGCAAGGGGCAGTTCGAAGCTGCTCGCTCGCTCGGCATGAACGGCGCGCAGACGATGCTCTTCGTTATCATCCCGCAGACCGTGCGCCGCGTGATTCCAACGATGACGAGCGAGTTCATCCTGCTGTACAAGGACACGTCCATGCTCGCCGCCGTGGGCACGATGGAGATCGTCATGAACGCGAAGACGATTGTCGCGTCGACGGGTTCCATCACGCCGTATGTCGTGGCCGCGTGCTTCTATCTGATCATCACGCTGCCGCTCGCGAAGGTGGTAGGCAACCTTGAGTCGCGCCTGGCCAGCAACGACACGGGCAAGGGCGGTAAGAAGAAGCGCAAGAGCAAGAAACATGCGATTGGTACCGGCGATGCTGCGGGTGCGCTCGGTTCAGGCGCGGGCACTGCTGCCGCCGAGGCGCGGGCAACGGGCGACGCTGTGGCGGCCAAGCGGCCCGACGCGGTCGAGGGAACGGGCATCACGCCCGAGCAGATGTCGAGTCTGTAAGGGGTGTGTGCAATGACTGAAACGATGAAGAACCTGACGAATGAAACTGCCGACAGCTCGAGCGAGGGTGTGGCGCGCGTGGCGACCAACGGACAGGCGGCGGACGGCGAAAAGCCCATCATCCGCATCTGCGATTTGCATAAAAGCTACGATGACCTCGTGGTTTTGCGTGGCGTCGATTTGGAGGTGAAACGCGGCGAAGTGGTGGTCATCCTAGGGCCTTCGGGTTCCGGCAAATCTACGCTCCTGCGCTGCGTGAACCTGCTTGAGCAGCCCACGGGCGGCCAGGTGTTCTTCGAGGACACCGAGATCACCGCCAAGGGCACCGATATCAACGCTGTGCGCGCGAAGGTTGGCATGGTGTTCCAGAGCTTCAACCTGTTCCCGCACCTCACCGCCAAGGGCAACGTTATGCTCGCGCAGCAGAAGGTGCTCAAGCGCTCAAAGGAAGAAGCGGCCAAGATCGCGGTCGAGCAGCTCACGAAGGTGGGGCTTGCCGAGCGTGTCGACTACAAGCCGAGCCAGCTTTCCGGCGGTCAACAGCAGCGCGTGGCCATCGCCCGTGCGCTTGCGATGGACCCGCACGTCATGCTATTCGACGAGGCGACGAGCGCACTCGACCCCGAGCTCGTGCGCGATGTCCTGGGTGTCATGAAGGAACTTGCGCGCGGCGGCATGACGATGATCGTGGTCACGCACGAGATGGGCTTCGCCCGCGACGTTGCCGACCGCGTCATCTTTATGGACGGCGGCGTTATCGTCGAAGAGGGTACGCCCGACGAGGTGTTCGATCACCCCAAGAGCGACCGCACGAAGGACTTCCTGGGTCATATCCGCTAGAGGTTGCAATGCGGCGGCTTGGGCGACGAAAGCTCGCGCAGGCTGCCGTTTTCTTTTGCGCTTAGAGGCGGACGCGCAAAAGCGAAGCTGCGTATATTAAGGGCGAAGACGGCTTCAAGGGAAGCTCGTCGAGAAGGGCACGTGAGATGAAAACTGAGGCGGAGGCAAGTCGGGCAGAAGCGGGGCGCGGTGCCCTTGCTGCGGTTGGATGTTATCTCCTCTGGGGTTTTTGCCCTCTCTTCTGGGCGTTGCTCGACAATGTGGGCTCCATCGAGATTATCGGACAGCGAATTGTCTGGTCGCTCGTCCTCACCGTCGTTGTGTGCAAATTCATCCTGAAAGTCGATTTCGTCGGGCTTTTACGAGACGCCCGAGCCCGGCGATTCCTTATTCCCTCGGGGCTTCTCATCATGTTGAACTGGAGCCTCTACATCGTTGCTATGGTGACGAACAATGTGGTGGAGGCGTCGCTTGGCTACTACATCAACCCGCTCGTATCGATTGTCCTGGGGCTCGTGGTATTCCGCGAACGTTTGACGCCGTTGCAGATTGCAGCTACGGTACTGTCGGCAGCGGGCGTCATCTACTTCACGGTAAACTACGGCAGTTTTCCCTGGATAGCCCTGGTCCTCGCCTTTACGTTCGGCATATACGGAGTGGTGAAGAAGCGCGGCGGATATCCGGCCGTCCCCACCATTGCGGTCGAGGGAATCGTTGCGCTGCCTTTTGCGATCGTAGCTCTCGTTGCAGTGGCTATTGCTGGTCAAAGCGTGTTTTTCTCGCCGGACATGTCGCTTGAGGCATGGCAGACGCGCGTCCTTTTGGTGCTGACCGGTCCGATCACCGCCGTGCCGCTCATCCTGTTTGCAACCGCAGCGAACAAGACCCCGCTCTCGCTTATCGGGTTCATCCAGTACATCAGCCCGACAATCAGCCTTCTTTCGGGCGTTCTCGTGCTCGGCGAGCCGTTTACCAGCGCGCATGCGGTATGTTTCGCGTGCATCTGGGCTGGTGCAGTGCTCGTCATCGCGGACGCGATTCGCAAGCAGGTTCGTCAGCGGTAGGGGGGCGCACAGGTTAAGTCTCGCGAGAATCCAGCTCTGAAAGGTCTGCAGGCTGTCGAATCAGAATTGCAAGCCAATGCCCTCACATTTACAAGTGGAGGCTTGCCATGCCGTGAGCTTTGCCGGTGGGGTTCGCTGCAGTTCAAGTGCATGTACATTAAGAGGGCGAAAAAGAAGGGCTCCCGTTCGTGAACGGGAGCCCTTCAGTTATTGTGCGGCGGAGTGCGCTGAGAGCGGTTTCGTGTCGAGAACGTTCCTTACAGCCTTGTGACCTTACGAAAGGCCGAGTAGGGTGGCAAGTGAGGTCATGAAGCTCGACATGTTGCGGTAGCACATGAACAGCGTGATCACGATGAACACGACGCCGCAGATGTTCGCGAACGCATGGTTGCGCCACTTGCCGAGAGCCTTGCCATTTGCGACGTACATCACAAAGAACGCCATGATCGGGAGCAGGATGGCGTTCGCTGCCTGCGCGACCAGAATGAGCTGCGTGGGGCTCTTGCCGAGCGTGACAGCCATAACGCAGCCGAGCACGAGCACGATCATCCAGATAACCTTGAACTTGATGTCCTTGAGCGTCTTGCCCCAGCCGAGCACGCCGTTCACCGCGTAAGCAGCGGAAAGCGGCGCCGTGATGGCGGAGGAGAAGCCGGCGGCCAAAAGGCCGACGCCGATCATAAACGTCGCCCAGGAGCCGAGCAGCGGCTCGAGCGCCATAGCCATGTCCTTGCCGTTGGAAACGGTGATGCCGGTGTTGCCGTAGATGTTCGCGGCAGCGCAGATGAGGATGGCCATGGAGATGATGCCGCCAAGGCCGATGGAGAGCACGGTGTCGAAGCGCGCGTCAGCGATCTGCTCGGGGTCCTTGAAGCGTTCGGCAGCGCCAGAGGCATGCAGGAACAGGT
>OLPC01001218.1_pt1 | contig 22997 bp, 15 predicted proteins | sample 1672341 | NCBI WGS metagenome assembly OLPC01 (sample SAMEA3136673, study PRJEB25190) | human gut metagenome | reverse complement strand
TATTTAAGACAGCATTCTTTAAAAAGAGCAATTTCGTAAGTGATGCCACTTTTGCCGGGTTCTTCAACTTTAAGGTTCTTTTTAACGACATGCGTTTTATTGAGGCTATGCAAAATACAATCTTGTATGTTGTATTGATCACGATCATCACTTTGGTGTTGGCCGTATTGTTTGCGACATTATTAACTCGTGAAGAGTTTGTTGGAAAAAACTTCTTCCGTGTTATTTTCTACATTCCAAATATTTTGAGTATTGTTGTTATTGCGGGTATTTTCTCAGCTATTTATCAACCTACGAATGGTATTTTAAATACATTCTTCGGTATGATTGGACTTTCGTCTTTACAACAACAATGGATGGGAAATCCGGCTGTTATTAACTATTCTATTATTGGTGCCCTTGTATGGCAGGCCATTGGTTATTATATGGTTATGTATATGTCGAGTATGTCGAGTATTCCAGAAAACCTATATGAGGCTGCAAGTCTTGAGGGGGCTAGTAAAGTCAGACAGTTCTTTATGATTACTTTACCTTTGATTTGGGATAACATTCGTACAACTTTAACTTTCTTCGTAATTTCTACAATCAACTTATCATTTATGTTCGTTCAATTGACAAGTGAGGGAAATCTAGGAAGTGAAGTGGCATTGAACTATATGTACAACAATGCGTTCGCTGGTAAATACGGATTTGGTATGGCCGTTGGAGTATGTATCTTCGTATTCTCATTTGCCTTATCAGCCATCATAAATAAGGTCACTGAACGTGATGTATTACAGTATTAGGAGGATGAGATATGAAGAAACGTAATTTTCCTTTATACAAGATCTTTGTTTATGTGGCACTGATCACATTAGCTATTTCGATTATTGTACCTATCGTATGGGTATTCCTTGCATCTTTAAAATCGCAATTGGAATTGGTGAGTGGAAATCCATTTGATCTTCCAAAACAAATATTGTGGTCAAACTTTGCGGATGCCTTTGTGAAGGCAAGAATGGGTGATTATTTATTAAATACAATCATTGTAACAGCACTATCATTAGTCATTTTATTGGTGGTGGCTCTTCCTGCATCGTATGTTTTGGCACGATTTGATTTTGCGGGAAAGAAATTCTTTAATGGACTTTTCATGGCTGGACTTTTCGTAAATGTGAACTATATTGTTTTGCCAATTTTCTTAATGTTATTTAATGCGGATATTAAGCTTGGATTTGACTTTTTCTTAAATAGTAAGTTCTGGCTTTCTGTCGTGTATGCGGCAACGGCCTTACCTTTCACAATCTATTTGTTGACGGGCTATTTCAAAACGTTGCCTAAGGCATATGAAGAGGCGGCTCGCATTGATGGTTGTGGCTACTTTAAGACCATGACAAAGATTATGATTCCCATGGCAAGACCAAGTATTATTACGGTTATCCTATTTCAATTCTTGGCTTTCTGGAATGAATATATTATCGCATTTACTTTTATGGATAAAGAAAATGCTACGTTGGCCGTTGGTGTTAAATACTTAATGGCGGATGCAAAGTCACAGGCAAACTTTGGTGTCATGTATGCTGGGTTGGTAATTGTTATGATTCCAACGTTAGTTCTTTATATTTGTGTTCAAAAGAAGATTACACAAGGTATGAGCATTGGTGGAATGAAAGAGTAAGAGGTGTCTAGTATGAGAGATGATAATAAAGTAATGAATATAATTATGATTATTTTATTCTTTGTGTTTTTAGGGTTAATCATTTGGGCACAAAAGACAGTGAGTGTACGTAATTTAATGATTGAAATTGTTGGATTGACGGGTTTACTTACATTGTTGTTTTTATACAACAAAAAACATAAATAGGAGGATGAAGTATGGCAGAATTATCATTGCAGCATGTTGATAAAATATATGACAACAATGTTCAGGCTGTATTTGACTTTAATTTAGAAGTGAAAGATAAAGAGTTTATTGTGTTTGTAGGACCAAGTGGATGTGGTAAATCAACAACACTTCGTATGATTGCTGGTTTGGAAGAGATTAGTGCCGGTGATTTCTACATTGATGGAAAAAGAATGAATGATGTGGAACCAAAAGATCGTGATATTGCGATGGTATTCCAGTCTTATGCGTTATACCCTCATATGAGTGTATATGAGAATATGGCATTTGGCTTGAAATTACGTAAATATAGTAAGGAAGAGATTGATAAGCGTGTGCATGAAGCAGCGCGTATTTTAGAGATTGAACCTTATTTGGATCGTAAGCCAAAAGCTTTATCAGGTGGTCAAAGACAGCGTGTTGCCTTGGGTCGTGCTATCGTTCGTAATGCGAAAGTATTCTTAATGGATGAGCCACTATCAAACTTGGATGCGAAATTGCGTTTACAAATGCGTTCGGAAATCATTCAACTTCATGAACGTATTGGAGCTACTACCATTTATGTAACGCACGATCAAACGGAAGCCATGACTATGGCTGATCGTATTGTTGTTATGAAGGGTGGATATATCCAGCAGATTGGTACGCCAAAAGAAATTTATAATAATCCGGCAAACTTATTTGTAGCTGGATTCTTGGGTGCGCCTGCAACGAACTTTGTGAAGGGTACGTATACAAATGGTTTCTTCCATGTGGGGGATATGAAGATTGAAATTCCTTTGATGTATAGAGAAAAACTTTCTAGCTACGAAGGAAAAAAAATTATCATGGGTATTCGTCCAGAAGATTTACATGGTGAGGGTATAGTGGCCGATACATATCCGAGTGCTAACTTTGATTTTGAAATTGAAGTGGCCGAACTATTGGGCCATGAATATATTTTGCATGGTGCTTTAAATGGACAAAAAATGTGTGCCAAAGTAAATTCTCGTTTGGAACCAGAAGCACATTCAACAATTAAATTAACAATGGACTTATCAAAAATACATTTCTTTGATATAGAAACTGAAAATAGAATTGACTAGTTTAGGAGAAAATAAAATGATTGAAACAGGCAGAGTAACTGTACCGACAGATGTTGATGTAATTGATGCAACAATTGAGATTATTAATCGATGGAAAGCCGATGCCATCCGTGACTGTGACGGAACGGATATGCCAGAAGAATTGCGTAAGATGGATATTAAGCAATATGCGACTTACTATACGACAAGAAAAGATAATGCGTGGGCCAAGGCAAATCCAGATGAAATCCAACAGATGTATTTGATGAGTGATTTTGTGACGGCAAAGTCAACCGAATTAAAGATTCAAATCATGCAGCATTTCTATAAGGATCAATTGAAGCCAAACACAAAAGACAATCACAGATGGTGGGAAGTTATTGATCGTACAACGGATGATGTCATCACAAATTGGGATTATGATGAAGAAACGGGTGAAGTGATTATTCATGATACAATTCCGTATCATGCGTATACCGTAAGCTTCTTGGCATTTGTGATTTGGGATCCTGTACATATGTATAATGCTCTAACGAATGATTGGAAGGGTGAAGAACATCAAATGACTTTTGATGTTAGACAACCTAAAACTCAAAAGTATGTATTGGATAAATTTAGAAAATTCTGTGAAGAAAGAGATGATGTAGACGTTGTTCGTTTTACAACGTTCTTCCACCAATTCACTCTTCAATTTGATGAATTTGCACGCGAAAAATTTGTAGACTGGTTTGGATATAGTGCTTCAGTATCTCCATATATTTTGGAACAGTTTGAAAAAGAAGTGGGATATCCATTTAGAGCGGAATATATTATCAACAAAGGATTTAATAACTCAACTTTCTGTGTTCCAACTAAGGAATATCGTGATTTCATGGATTTCCAACAGCGTGAAGTAAGTAAATTAGCGAAGAAATTTGTAGATATTTGTCATGAATATGGAAAAGAAGCCATGATGTTTTTAGGGGATCACTGGATTGGTACAGAACCATTTGGAAAATATTTTGAATCCATTGGATTGGATGCGGTTGTAGGATCGGTTGGTTCTGGTACAACACTTCGTTTAATTTCCGATATTAAGGGTGTTAAGTATACAGAAGGAAGATTCTTACCATACTTCTTCCCCGATGTTTTCCATAAAAATGGAGATCCATTAAAAGAAGCTAAAGTCAACTGGGTAACGGCTCGTAGAGCTATTTTACGTAGTCCAGTCGATCGTATTGGTTATGGTGGATATTTAAAATTGGCGTTGGATTTCCCTGAATTCATTGATTATATTGAAAAGGTATGTGACGAATTCCGTACGCTATATTCTCATGTGAACCAACAAGTTCCATTAAACTTATTAAAAGTGGGTGTAATTAATAGTTGGGGAGAACTTCGTCGTTGGGGAACACACTTAGTTCACCATGCCATTTGGTACAAACAAATCTATTCATATACAGGTGTAATGGAGGCGTTGAGTGGTTTCCCATTTGATGTTCATTTCATTAGTTTTGATGATATACGAAAAGATCCAACCACCTTAGATGATATGGACGTTGTGATGAACATTGGTTCTGCATACACAAGCTTTAGTGGTGGAGCCGAATTTGATGAACCAGTGATTACAGCTCTTCGTCGTTATGTAGACCAGGGCGGTGGATTTATCGGTGTTGGTGAGCCAACAGCTATCAACCGCAACGGTAAATTCTTCACTTTATATGATGTATTGGGAGTGGATAAAGAATTAGGTTTCACAATGCATACAGACAAATACAATTGGCAAGTACATCCAGATCACTTCATCACAGAACAATTAGAACATGAAGATTGGGGAGAATGTGTAAATGATGTATATGCTCTTCCTGAAACCGAAATCTTGGCTGAAAAAGATCTACATGTTAATTTAGCTGTAAATGAGTATGGAAAAGGTCGCGGTGTGTACATGAATGGTCTTCCATTTAGTTTTGAAAACGTAAGACTATTGTATCGTGCAATCTTCTTTGCAGCGCACAAAGAAGAAGAAATGAAACGCTGGTATTCCGACAACTACAATGTGGATATCAACGTATATCCTTCTACAAACAGTTTCTGTGTTGTCAATAATACATATGAACCACAGACAACTACCGTGTATAAGGGTGATGGAACAAGTTTCGAAGTTGAATTGGATGCTTGTGAAATCAAATGGTTTGAAATTTAAGAATCAGTCAATCAAAATCAGAACGAGCCAGCTGGTTTTGAAAAGCTTTGGAGCAGAATATATCTGCTCCATTTTTTTATTTATGACTTTCATTATATAATTTTTGAATGTCACTAGGAAGCTTGTCTGGAAGCATAGCTTGAATGTATTCTTCTGTACCATCCTCCATAGCTTTTGAGTAGTACCAACATTTAAATTCTAATAAAGATAGTGTTTCTTGAAGACTTTTGATTTCAGCTTCTACAGCCTCTTTTCTCTTTTCAAAACTTGCACTTCCTTCAGAAACCCAACTAAAGAATTGATTGATTTCTTTAATGCCAAGACCAGATTTCTTTAAACACTCAATAAGATGTAAAGCTTCAATTTCATGATTGCTGAAATAGCGAATATTGCCTTTGCGAACTAAATGAGGGAAAAATCCTTCTTTATCATAATATCGAAGGGTAGAGATGGGTAAATCAAACATTTCAGATACTTGTCCAATTGTATACATAATGATTCCTTTCTTGACCTAAAGTCAGCTTTAGGTATTATACTAATGCCACAAGGTAATTGTGTCAATAAGGTTAAGATGTCAAAGAGGTGTCATCGATGCACAATTCAGTATTGTATTGGTTGTTGTGTATTAAAGGTGTAGAAATTATCGTGTATGCAAGTGAATATATATTTCGAGATATCTACATGATCGCAAGGGCAGCAGAAGATGAAATAAGCGTATATGCTTGGTAAGAACTTATAATGTTCCGATAAACGGCTTTGGATTATTCCGATAGATGTCTATTGTTCCGATAAAATGATTAACAATAGTCCAAAACAGTTTGAAAGAAATATTACGAGAAGTAGATGCTTTAAATACAATAAAACAATAGGATAAAAATAGGGAACTTATTAAGCGCTATGTGTGATAAAAGTTCCCTATTTGTATTTATTGATTAGGGAACTTTTGATATAATATATAACGAAAAAGTTCCCTAAGGAGTGAAATTATGAATGATTTGGTTAAAATACAGGCATTATTAGAAGATAAAGCGGATTGTCAAGCTAGATTGAACTTATTACCTTATGATGGTTCTCCTGAAATAAAAGAACAAAATGGTTCTCGTTATTTATATGTAAGAAAACGAATTGCAGGAAAATTAACGTCAACTTATGTTGATGCCTATTCCGATGAATTGTATCAATTACTGTTAAAAAATGCTAAAGATGCAAGGGTATTACGAAAAAGAATAAGACAGATTGAAAGAGAATTAACATCTCTAGGGTATAAAGATTCTGAATTATCAAGCCGTGTTTTGCAAAATATTGATTTTGCACGTGCTAACATGAAATCTAATATTTATGATCAGGCTGTTTTAGAGGGGGTTGGGACAACTTTTCCACAAACAGAAGAGATTTTAAATAATGGAATTGTAAATGGTGTAAAAGCTTCAGATGTGCAGAAAATCTTAAATTTAAAACATGCTTGGGAATTTATTTTGGACAAAGATGTGATTCAGAGTACTTCAAATTATTATATGATTATCCATATCGCAAAACTAGTAAATGAAGGTTTTTATGTAGATGGTGGAAGAGTTCGTGGAGTTCCTGTCACAATTGGTGGAAGTAGTTATGTTCCACCTATTCCAATTGAAAGTGTTGTAAAAGAATCTATTGATAATATAGTTAATTCAAATAAAGAACCTATTGAAATAGCTATTGATCTATGCATGTATTGTATGAAAACACAAATATTTATTGATGGCAACAAACGTGCATCTGTAATATTCGCAAATCAATATCTAATTGCACACGGTCAAGGATTGCTTGTAATCCCAGAAAAGGAAGTGCTAGATTTTAAGAAATTACTAGTTAAATACTATGAGGGTGAAGATATCAGTGTTATAAATGAATTCTTAAAAGAAAAATGTTGGAAAACTTTTTAACGCGTAGTTCGCAACAAGAAAATTTTAATTATAGATGTTGTGTGAATTCCGAACTGAGGATGATTTAAACGCATTCTTTTTTATTTCGTTGTTTTACTGAAAAATTAACAATTGATTTGTTTTTTATATAATCGTATAATTTTAAACAGTTTTTAGGAGTTGAAGAAATGGAAGAACGAAGAGATAAACGGAATATTGTTTATTTTATAATTAGTTATGTCATTAATAATTTGGCGAGTGGAGTTTTGTACGATACGTTTGTGAATTATCTGCAAGAAGCACAAACTTCTATCGCAACATCCTTCTGGGCCTTTTATGGATATGCCACATTTATAAGTGCAGCTTTATTGTTGCTAGTGCCAAAGATTGGCTATAAAAAGCTATTACTTTTTTGTTCACTTTCAACGGCATGTGCCTTTTTTGGCGCCGTCTGTATGGATTTTACTTGGGCTTTATATATCGCAACCCTATTGGCATTAACGGGTGTGCAGCTACACTTTATTATGCTGAGTCCTTTTATCGCTTGTTATACAGAAGCATTTAAAAATCAAGAAATACATTGGTATACAAGAACTTACTATATGGGGTATATTGGATATTTCTTGGCAACGTATCTTGGTGGAGCCTTTGTGGTAAAGGCGTTTAGTTGTGTGGCCAACATTTCATATGCGCAAGCCCAAGAGGCAACGCGCTATATGACGCATCTTTCATCTGGTTTACACCAATCTTATATGGATGCGAATCGAATGGTTCTATTCGTGGTGGGTTGTATTGCGTTAATTTCCTTGATTCCCGTTTTGTGTATTTCGGAAAAGAAATCAGATTATCAAATGGAGCTTACTCCAAGGCTTTCTTTAAAGGAAAAAATGAATGGTGCAAGACAACTTTTATTAAATCGATATTCTCGCGCTTATTTATTGTATTGGGCTTTGATTTCTTTTGCGATGGGCCTATTTACATCGTACTATACTGTATATCTAAATCGAAATTTACATATTGATAAGGCAACCAGTTCTTTAATGGTATCCATTTCCTATGTTGCGATTGTCTTATTTATGTTTTTTACGCCGAAGTGTACAAAAAAATTTGGTAAAGTGGGAACAATCTTTTTAACGGTCATGGCCTCCATTCCTTTTATGTTGATGATTGGAAATGGAAATTATTTTGGTAAATATGTTGTACCTATTGTTGGTGCATCACTATTTATACGTGCGGGCCTTGCGAATTTATCAAGTCCTGTGGATAGTGCTCTATCGATGGATGTGATTTGTAAAGATTTGCGGCCTGTTTATACCTCCGTAGTGAATTTTACGGCGGGTGTTGTGAGTATATTGAGTGGTCATTTTACGGGAAAGATTTTATTTGTCCACCAATCTGGGTATCAGCAGGCTTATTTTATAGCCGCAATATTATATGCGATTGCAGGTATGGTTCTTTATCATGGACTTCATACCTTTAATCATAAAGAAAGTGAAATAGTTTTAAGTAAGGGAGAGAAAAGATGAACAAATTATTTAAAAAACTAGGTTTTGGCGATAAAACGGCAAAGAACTTCTGGGCTATTATTATCGTCGCATTTGGAGGGGCGATTATTTATGGCTTGCCATATTTTCGCTTTGATTACTATGATGCGTATTTAGCTACGTATCATTTGACGAATACACAAATGGGTGTGTTTGGAAGTATTTTAGGAATTTTTGGTATGATTTCCTATTTATTTGGAGGCATCGTGGCAGACCGCTTTTCAACAAGAATGATCTTAACGGTTTCTCTAATTGGAACAGGATTGGGTGGTTTTGTACACTTATTACCATTGAATTACTATCAGTTACTAGCACTTTATGCATTCTGGGGCATTTCAAGTTTATTTGCGTTTTGGCCAGCCTGTGTAAAAGCTGTTCGTATTCTATCGGATTCGGATGATCAAGGAAAAGCCTATGGATTCTTTGAAGGTGGTCGTGGCGTTGGTGCTGCATTGATGGCTATGGGGGCTGTTGTAGCTTTCCGTATTGGCATTGGTCAAATCAATGACGAAGTGGCAGGTATGAAAACAGTCATTGTTTATTATTCAGTTTTGACAATTGCGATGGGCATTTTCTGTTTCTTTAAAGTAAAAGATGGACATATGGAAGCCAGTGAACGTATTTCTTTTAAAGGCATTGGAGAAGTGTTAAAAATGCCAGCCATCTGGATCATCAGTTTTGTGACATTCTGTAACTATGTATTTACCTTGTCTTTGTATTACTTTACACCATATGCCACATCTATTTTAGGAGCAACTGTTACTTTTGGAGCTACACTTGCAGCTATGAAACGATGGTTTTCTTTATTTGGAAACGTTGGTGGAGGCTTCTTCTCCGATAAGTTTGGTACAGGAAATGCTCTATTGATTTCATTTGTGGTAATGGCTTTGGGTACTTTGGGAATTTTATTGTTGCCAACAAATGCAGGTTCTATTGTGCTCTTTACAGTTTTGTTTGTCTTAATCTATATTTTCTATAATGTAAACTATGCACAAACATGGGCTATGATGGATGAGGGTGCTGTACCAGAAAAGTATTCTGGAACGGCTGCTGGAATTATTTCTACAATTGGGTATTTGCCAGAAATTTTTGTATCTGTTTTAGCGGGTATGATGATTGATCAAAATCCAGGTGTAGGTGGATATCGTTTATTCTTTGGCTTCTTAGTTGCAATGTTAGTTTTAGGAGCTGTGTTTGTGTTGGTTTGGAAATCGTATTTAAAGAAACATCCGAAAGTAAATTAATATGGAAGCATTATTTGAAAGAGTTTTTGTGGAAACTACAGTGGATACAGACCAAGATGGACAATATGATTTGATTGCGGTTTATATTAAGCGTCCAAAGCTAGATGAAAAAGTTCCGGCTGTTTTTGTGGCCAATCCATATATGTTACACTGTAATGAGGATTGGTATGATTTGTATGATGTAAATACAAATATACAGGCATATCCAAGTCAGAATATTCAGCGTGAGGATATCACGTTTCATCCAAAAGATCCTGTAGTTTGTCCTAAAAAAGAAGCCGAACAAATTGTGGAAAGCAGTCCGTATCCAGAACCAGATCCAAGCGCGTATGAATGCATTTCAGATTTATATGGCCATTTACTAGAACGTGGCTATGCCGGTGTATTTAGTGGTGGACTTGGTACAAGAGGAAGCGACGGATTAACAATGACGGGAAGTGAAGAGGAGATTCTTGCGTTTAAATCGGTCATTGATTGGTTAAACGGAAGAGCTCGAGCTTTTAGAGATAAGACAAGAACGGTACAGGTTTTGGCATCTTGGTGTACAGGTTCTGTTGCGATGTCTGCACGTTCTTATTTGGGTACAATGTGCATCGGGGTAGCCGCAACAGGTGTAGAAGGCTTAAAGACAATTCTTCCTGAAGCGGGTATTTCCAACTGGTATGAATATTATCGTCATAATGGTTTAACTTTACCGGCCATGGATTGGCAAGGGGATGACTTGGATATTTTGGCAAAGTATTGTTTTTCGCGTGCTTTGGATTCAAATGATTTTGCATCGATCAAACCTTTGTTTGAAAAGAATCAAATGACTCTACAAGAAGGTGAAGACAGACAATCGGGAAACTACAATCGCTTTTGGGATGAGCGTAATTATTTGCAGCATGCCGATCGCATCCAAGCTTCGGTATTCGTTCTTCAAGGCTTAAATGATTGGAATGTAAAACCAGATCAAGGTATTCGTTTGTATGAAAAGCTTCAAGAACTTGGTAAAGATCGTATGATGCTGTTGCATCAAGGACAACATATATATACGTATCATCTTGAGGATAGTCCTACATTAGGATTGATCGATCGTTGGTTGGATTATTATTTAAAAGGGATTGATACAGGTATTCAAAATGAGTCTAAGATTTATATTGAGAATAACTTAGATCAAAAATTGTGGATGCAAGAAGAGGTTTGGCCACCTAAATCTTATAAGTCCTATCGTGTACAAGAGAATGGAAATCAAATGATTGTGGATGATTTGTCGCAAACGATTTATGATCGTAAACAAAAAAACACAAAGGCATGGCTGGATGAGTTGGTTTTAACTCAAAATGCCCATTCTCTTTCTTTTGATTTAGAAACAATGAAGGAAAATACGCGTTTTGCGGGAAGAGCCAAAGTTTCTTTTAGGGCTCGAATCCAACAGCCTACGGCCATTTTGAGTGCAATGCTTGTGGAAAAGGGAAAACAAGTTCGTTTGACATCGAATTTGGATGGGGATGAAAATCATTCTTTTGTCTTTAAAATGGAAGAAAAACCATCCGATTATTTTGTGATTACACGAGGTTGGATGAATGCACAAAATCGTTTGAATAATTATTCAAAGGAAGCCATTGATCCAGATACTTGGTATACATATTCATTTGACTTTGTCAGCAACGACTATACAATTCCTAAAGGACATACATTATCATTGATCTTGTATGGAATGGATGTGGACCAAACGCAATTGCCATTTGTGACAACAGAAATCGAAGTGGATACTGCTTCTATTGTTTGTGATTGTCCAATTGAATAATAAAGTGGGTTCAAATCGAAAGGATTTGAGCCTTTTTCAATGCAAAAAAAGACCAGCAACAACTGGTCCACATTTAGAGAGTCAGGAAAGTATAAGAATGGTTAGATATCAAATGTGTTAGAATGACTCTCTAGACAATATTATTCTAGCACGAATCTAAACCGTTGGACAACAAATTTTAGAGGAGAGAACTAGATATTATGCATATATTACGGAGAAGTCTAGTTCTCTAATCGATGTTAGATGAGCGGAACTCAAATGGGTGTTGGCGTAATACCATTTGTTTGTATTGGCGTAAATTATTTCTCATCCAACCGGGTTAGTATATCAGAAATGGTACCTTAACGACGTACCATATGTTCACAGAAAATAGTGAATCCGCTTAGGAAATGAATTAGGTTGATATGCGTAAAGGGTTTTCATCTAATTATGTAGATAGACTATGCAGATGTTGGTTTAATGTAGGAAATTATGAAATATTATTTGTGCTTTGACATTGGTGGAAGTTCGATGAAGAGTGGACTTCTTAGTCGTGAGGGGGAAAATTATTGAGAAAAAATCATATCCAATGACAGATACTTTTAAGGTGTTGTACATATCGTCAAGATGCTAACTTACTTGGTGCACTCGCAAATTATATGGGTCGTAATGAATAGTGGGCAGAAATGTCCACTTTGGTTTGTTCGGGGTATGAAATTAAAGATTTCTTATATTGTTCTTGCTTTTTAGTTATACAAATTCTGCAATGTTAAGGTTGTTTCTACACTTCTTGATTTTCCTTTCTTTCTTTTATACAATAAGAAAGAAAGAAGAAAGAAAGGAATTAGAAAGGATGAATTAGAAGATGTTAGAATTTGAGAACCAGAATATTGAATTTAAGCAAGAGTATGTCCCTGACATCCGAAAAGAGGTGATGGGATTTGCGAATGCAGAGGGCGGCACAGTTTATGTTGGAGTACGAAAAGATGGAGCAGTTCTGGGTATTGGTGATCCGGATGGTGTGATGCTACAAATCGTGAATTCTTTGAAGGATTCGCTGGCACCAGACATAATGCCGTTTGTTAGAGTCAACTCGGTAGAATTAGAAGAAAAGCAAATTATCGAAATAGATGTAACAACAGGAACAAATCGACCGTACTATCTCCGTGAAAAAGGCCTGAAGCCTGGTGGAGTGTATGTAAGAAAAGGAAGTTCTACACAGCCAATGACTGAAGAGGGAATCCGGGAGATGATTCTTCAAAACAGTGGCAGATCTTTTGAGCTGTGCCGAAGTATGAATCAGGAATTGACGTTTCATACTCTCCAAACAGAGATGCAGAAAAGGTCTATCGAAATTGGACCATCGCAAATGCAAACTCTCAAGCTGATTGGTGAAGATGGCTTATATACAAATCTTGCATTGCTATTATCAGACCAGTGTGAAACAACAACGAAAGTTGCGCTATTTCAAGGAACAGATAAGGAATTGTTTCGAGACAGAAAGGAATTTAAGGGCTCTATATTAAAGCAGCTTGAAGATGTTTACCATTTTATTGATTTGATCAATAAAACGAAAGCAACATTTTCAGGGCTGGATCGAACTGATAGAAGAGATTACCCGGAGGAAGCAGTAAGAGAGGCTTTACTGAATAGCATCGTTCATCGTGATTACTCTTTTAGTGGAAGCAATTTGGTCAATGTCTATGAGGACAGAATCGAATTTGTTTCTCTTGGAGGTCTTGTATCAGGTTTGGAACTGAAATCAATTTTTCTTGGTGTTTCACAATCGAGAAATCCGAACCTTGCGGCTGTTTTCTACCGCATGAGATTGATTGAGAGTTATGGTACTGGAATCGGAAAAATTGAGCGTGCCTATAAAGTATGTCCATTCCAGCCAGAGTTTGAAACAGCAAAGGGCGTTTTTCGGGTGACACTTCCGAATCGAAATGAAGAGCAAGAAGCTGAGGTACAAAAAATAGAGTATGCGAATAACGATATGACACTCGATGAGCAGAAGAATCTCATTATTCAGTATGCGCGAGAAAATGGTAGCATAACAAGAAAAGAAGTCGAAGATTTGATTGGTGCAGGAACAACAAAGGCATTCCGATTGCTTAAAGAACTTTGCGAGGTTGATAAACTTGAACAAAAGGGAAGCGGAAAGTTGAGTGCCTACTTTATCAAGTAAATATCAATGCATGAAGAAGTATCTTGGCGATGATCAGGATCCTTTTTCATGCCGTTTTAATCTGGAGAAACAGTAGAAAAGCCAAAAGAAAAATTAGATAATAAAAATCAAGCCTAATTCATAAAGAGCTCAACGCATCAGGCTCTTTCAAGGGGTTGTCCGAAGACGACCACCGCAAAATATATCGACAGAAGCATTGGTGAATTGAGTTACTAATGCTTCTTTTTTTCTGCAAGGTTAAGGATAAAATACAAAAATAAATATTCCATTGAAGGAGATAAGATGGTGATATAATACCTTATTATAGAGGGCATGAAATGAATTTTAAAAGGGCATTAAATAAAGAACAGACGACATGTATCAATGGAATTTTTGTGTTGTTTGTGTTCTTATCACATTTTGGACAATATGAAACTATGCCATGGAATAGGTTACTATTGGCAATTGGACAACTCATGGTTGCACCATTCTTGTTCTATTCTGGGTATGGCATTATGGAACAGATTCAAAGAAGGGGTATTGTGTATATTGATAGTATGCCAAGAAAAAGAATATTGAAGTTTTATATTCACTTTTGTATGGCATTATGCATTTACTTGGCTTTGTCATTCTTATTAAGAAAGGATTATTCCTTTGTTCGTATTGTATTCTCATTTACGGCTTTAAGTTCTATAGGAAATAGTAATTGGTATGTGTTTGCGATACTAGCTATGTATAGTATTGTATATATTTCGTTTAAACAATGTAAGAAACATAGTATGACTTCATGTGTAGTATTTACCATGCTATATATAATTTTGATGGATGTAATAAAGGATCAAGCTTGGTGGTACAATATCATTCTTTGTTATCCAGCAGGTATGATTCTATCTAAATATAAAGATCGTGTTTGTTCCATCATTCAAAAGCCAGTATTCTTTATTTTCTTGATGGTTTTCGCTTTTAGTTTATATTGTCTTCACTTACCAATACTCGCATATGAAATAATTTCGATTGCGTTTTGTTTCTTGATTGTAGATGTATGTGCATATAAAGAAATTAAAAATGTTTTGTTTCATTTCTTAGGTCAATATGTATTTGAAATCTATATACTTCAAAGAATTTCAATGAACTTGTTTGATCGATATTTAAATGACTGGATCTATTTTATAGTATGCATTTTTTCCACTTTAATTCTTACCTATTATTTTAAAAAGCTAGAGACAAAAGTGGATGGGTTACATATTTTTAAAAATTTTAGTTGACAAAAAATAGCATTTTCCTGTATATTTTTTTGCGTACAAATCGTACAGAAATTGACCGCCTAGATATAGGCTAAGGCTACACGGACGGCCGGGTCAAATGCCGAAGACTTGTTGAAGAAGCAAGAACCGTATTTAGGGAATACGGAGGGGTGTTTACCCTTATTGATTGAGTTAAAAGCTCAGTTTTATAAAGTACAATATACCTTATGAAATGGTCAATAAGCTGGAATTTCTGTTACGAAAAGTATGCAGATAGATGATGGACGAAGATAGGTGTATATTGTGCACCTATCTTTTTTTGTTTGGTAAAGGAGAAGAGGAATATGAAAAAGATTTTACAAGCAAGCCTTAGTGCAGTATTGGTGTTGAGCCTAGTGGGTTGTGGTTCGACAAAAGATGAGGCCATCTATCAAGATTCGATTGATGCCTATGTGAATGAAATTGATATGGACTATGCGTATGACTTCACAAAAACATTGTCTACAGATACTTCATTACATGATAATTCACTTGGATTTAGAACGAGTGGTTCCGATGCAGAACATAGAACAGCCAATTATTTGGCTAAGGAAATGAAGGCCATTGGTTTAAAGAATGTAGAAAAGATACCTGTGAATGTGGATAAGTGGCAGTATAATGATGCTTCACTTACGATTGAAGGTACAGACATTGATTTGATGCCCGTATCGTATATGGTGAATGGTACAGATGAAAATGGGATTACAGCACAAATCGTAGATTGTGGTACTGGTTTTGCGAAAGACTATGAAGGCAAGGACGTTGAAGGTAAGATTGCTCTAGTAGGAGTGGATCAATTTAATGAGTCTTGGATTGGCGGCTATATCTATGAGGCTTATGAGCATGGCGCAAAAGCATTAGTCACATACGATTTGGATGGATATGGAAGATTTAGTGATGATGATCATCAGATTCAGGATGTTTGTGCAGAAGATATTATGCCTACGACAATCATCACAATGAGTGAGTACAAACAAATTAAAAAGGCTTTAAAACAAGGTCATGATATGGCTACTCTAAAAGTGGATAGTGTGATGGAAGAAGGCAATGGTACAAGTTATGATGTGGTTGGCTATATTCCTGGTAAATCACATGATCAACAAATTATTTTTGCCGGACATTATGATATGTATTTTACTGGCTTTCAAGATGACTGTAGTGCTATTGGAACCATTATGTCAATGGCTAAGACAATGATCGATAGTGGCTATGTGCCTGAAAATGATATTGTGGTTGTTGCGCATGGTGCCGAAGAATGGGGTGCAACAGGCACTGAATTTGACTGGACAAGAGGGGCTTATGAATTGATCAACAATGTACATCCTGAGTGGGCTAATAAAACTTTAGCTTTATTTAACTTTGAATTGGATGCCTATGATGATGGTTCAGATACATTCATGGTGACTTGTGTTCCTGAATATGCATCTTTAGTAAAAAGTTTAGTCGATTCAGGTGCATTGGATGGTGCTGTAAAAGAATATAAGAATGGTATTTCTACAAAGACATATGATACAACGACAATGGAAGATGGTGTTTCCTATCGTAATGCGGGAGTTCCTTATTTCTTGAATACAACAGATACTTGTTCTGGAGAAACAAAGGACGATAGTGAATATACTTGGACACAACTTCATTATCATACAGAATCCGATAATACGGATACGTATAGTGAAAAGGTGATGAAGGCTAATATTGCGGTATTTGGAAGTATGGCTATCGCTATCGATCAGCTTCCAGCTATGTCTTTAAATATGCAAGCTACCATTGATGATTTAAAGGAAAGCTTTAATGAAGATTTAGCTTTGGAAGCGGGTGTTTCTAAAAAGGATTGGGACAAGGCTTTAGCTGTTTTTGAAAAAGAAGTGGATGCATTGAATAAAGAGGGTCAAGATATTAATAATCGTTATGTAAAGGCGGTAAACTCTAAATCGGATGTTACTTCAATTCAAAAAGAAGGAAAAGCCTACAATAAGAAAGTATTAGACTTATTTAAATATGTACAAGATAACTTTGTCGGAATTGTATTCTCGAGTGATGTTGTGATGAAACACGTGGGATATCAAAACAACATTGAATATATGGATGAAATCATTCAAGATTTGAAGAAAGACAAAGTAAGTGATGCTCTAGATGTGGCATATCAATTAAATGGTTTGTGTGAATACAATTATTACTTATTCTCACCAAATGCGGCTGCTAAAATTGATGCGCATGCAGATAAGGCAGTTGAAAACAATAAGTGGTGGGGCAATGATAAAGGCTACTATTTCACAAACACAAAAAACGCTACAACATCTTTATTAAATAAAGAAGATGGAGATGATGTAAGTGAAGAAATCAAAGTATATAAAAGTGCTAGAACGAAACAGTTAGATTCTTATAAAGAAGCGCTTGAAAATGAAATCTTGGCAATGAACAAGATGGGGCAATAAATACAATGGCTTGGCAATATAAATGCCAGGCTTTTTTGGTTATAAAAAAGCTTGTGAAATGTTCACGTTTGTTCTTGAAAACAAGTTTTTTTTAGATGTATACTTTAGCTAACTAATCATATGGTTATATGATGAAGTGGGAATAGTGTTATGAAAAGTTTAGAAGAAAGACAGAAAATTTTGATTGTGGATGACTCCAAATTCAATCAGGAATTATTGATGGAAATATTGGGTGAGAACTATCAATATATATTGGCCAATGATGGTTTAGAAGCCATTTCTATTCTACAAAAGGATTGGACAATTGATTTAATGTTTTTGGATATCAATATGCCAAAAATGAATGGGTTTGAAGTTTTGGAATATATGAATAAGTATCAGTGGATTGAAGAATTTCCGATAATTGTGATTTCTGCAGAAGAAGAGACTTCAATTATTGAAAAGGCATATAATTTAGGAGCTGTTGAATATATTCAACGTCCTTTTGATGCGTTTATTATTAAGCGAAGAGTTATGAATACACTTGTTTTATATGCCAATCAAAAACGATTGACTAATGTAGTAGTGAACCAGGTGTATGAGAAAGAAGAAAACAATAAAGTGATGATCAATATCTTGAGTAGTGTTGTAGGAACATACAATAAGGAGAGCCGTGAACATATTCTTCATATTCGTATTGCCACGCAGATGCTTTTAAGAAGGTTAGTTGAGAAAACGGATGCGTATCCTTTAACGGAATCTGATATTACATTGATTGCGACGGCATCGTCTTTACATGATATTGGTAAGGTGTCAATCTCAAAAGAGATTTTAAATAAACCGACAAAGCTTACGGATGAAGAATATGAAATTATGAAGACACATACTTTACTTGGCGCGAAAATGATTCGTAGTATGGAATATCCGAATGATAATCCATTGGTTCAAATGGCTTATGAAATTTGTAGATGGCACCACGAACGCTTTGATGGAAAGGGCTATCCTGATGGTTTAGTGGGGAATGATATTCCTATTTCTGCCCAAGTTGTATCGGTTGCGGATGTTTTTGATGCACTGACAAGTACGCGTGTATATAAAAAGGCCTATGATTGTAGAACGGCCATTCAAATGATTTTAGATGGAAAGTGTGGATGTTTTAATCCATTGTTAGTAGAGTGTTTAAAAGAGGTGGGTACAGATATGTATTTGGCTTTTAAAACGCAAAAGGACGATTATAAGGATTATCATGAGGCAAAAAAATTGTCTGGTGAAATTTTAAAATCAGAAACATTGCCATACAATGATCATTCACAGCGCATTATTGATTTTTTAAAGGAAAAGATGGACTTTTTTGAATTGAGTCAATCTAAAGTCTTATTTGATTATAACCCTTTAATTGGTGAGTTAACTATTATAGATCGAGAGAAAAATAAAAAGTATAAAAAGAGTGTTTCGGAATTTGAGTCGTTTGATGTGAATGACGAAGTGGTGGAAGAAGTTAAAAAACATTTAAAGGAAACTTCTGTGGAAAATAAAGAGTTTGCTTTACAATTTAAAGAGTTAAATATAAAATTCCATACGTTGTGGTCTGGTTTGGATACAGATCAATATATTGGTGTGATTGGTCAAATAGATAGGAGGATATGATTTGAAAGGGAAACGAATAATTACAAGTTTATTGAGTCTATCTTTACTTGTTTGTCTACTAAGCGGATGTAAGACAAGTAATTTAGAATCGGATGAATCCAATTTACCTGTTATTACTTTAGGTAGTGATAATTATTCTCCGTACAACTATTTGAATGAGGATGGAAATCCTACAGGTATTGATGTGGATTTGGCAACCGAAGCGTTTAAGCGATTGGGATACAGAGTTGAAGTGGTTTATATTGATTGGGAACAGAATAAGGAACTTTTAGAAAGTGGAAAAATCGATTGTATCATGGCATGTTTTTCCATGGAAGGAAGATTGAATGACTATAAGTGGGCTGGTCCATATATCGCAAGTCGTCAGGTGATTGCGGTCAATAATGATAGTGATATTTATACTTTGGATGATTTAAAAGATAAAAATGTAGCTGTGCAATCGACCACCAAGCCAGAAGATATTTTATTAAATGGCAATTATGATGTAGGTAACTTGATTAGTTTAAACCATAGAGAATTGATCTTTACATTCCTGCAAAAAGGGTATGTGGATGCGATTGGCGCTCATGAAGAATCAATTATTCAATATATGAAGGACTATAATGCGGATTTTCGTATTCTAGAAGAACCATTGATGCGAGTAGGCATTGGTGTAGCTTTCTCAAAAAATGATAAGCGTGATCTTTGTGAGAAGTTGGATCAAACATTAAATGAGATGAGACAAGATGGCACATCTAAAAGGATTATAGGTAAATATCTAACGAATCCAGAAAAGTATTTGGAGGTGGATGATTTTGCGTATTAAAAATTGTTACAACCATATACTGACAGTATTACTAGGGGTTTGTATGATTTTCTCTTTTGCATTTTATTTTATCCAAACACAAAAAGATGAAACAGAAACCAAGTTGGTAAAAATTGTAAATTATGTAAAGATCCAATGTTCTACATATACCCATTATAATGAGGCGAGTGAATCGAAGAGTTTATTAAGAACGATTGAGAGTTGTCGTCAGCTTCAAACGAATCTTCAAAGTAAAGTAGATGCAGGAAAACTTATAGATCAAGCTTTTCTAAAGGATAATCTTAGTACATTATGGATGGATGGGATTCTTGTATTGGATGAAAATGGGAATATAGAAAGTTCCTATAGTACAAATGATTCCATTTTAAAACAAGTTCATCAATATATCAGTAAAGATATTGTTTTGAATTATATGAATTGTCCAGAAAGAACATATGCACAACGTGTTGAATTGAATGATGGGTCTCATTTAGATATTGCGACATGTGCAAGAAGTGATGCACCTGGCATTGTGGCTACTTATTTTTATACTTCCGCTTATTTTGCACAGAATTATAATTTAACACTTCAAAATCTATTAAAAGGATATAGTACAAAATCGGATGGAACTATTCTTGTTTGTGATGAAGGAAACATCATTGCGAGTAATGATAGATCACTACTTCATGCTTCGACAAAGAACAATGAAGTCGTTCAATTATTAAAGAAGAATAGGGATAGTCAACATATTTATCATTTTAATAATAAAGGTGCAGGCTATTATGGCATTATGTTGAAACAAAGTAATTATTATATCTTCGCCTATATTTCAGATCATGTGGTAATTGATGGTGTTGTTACAAAATTAGTTGTGATTTTACTTGTATATATATTGTTTGTGCTTGTACTAAGATATATTGGTCATCGCAATAATCGTATAAGACAGGTTAAAGAACAAGAAAAAGAGAAGGTGCACCAAGAAGAATTATTAAAGGCAGCTAAAAAGGCAGAGGCGGCTAATGTTGCCAAAACCGAATTTCTTCAAAGAATGTCTCACGATATTCGTACTCCAATCAATGGAATCATTGGTATGGTTGAAGTTGGGGATCATTATAGTGATGATATTGAAAAGCAGGCCCATTGTCGTGCAAAGATCAAAGATGCTTCAAATACATTACTTGAATTAGTGAATGAAGTATTAGACATGAGTAAGCTTGAGTCGGGTGAAATCGTCCTTGAAGAAGTTGGATTTAATATAGATAAGTTGAGTGATGAAACGATTGGAATAGTAGAAGAACTCGCAAAAGAGCGTAATATTCAAATTGTCGAAGAAGAAAAAAGTATTACCCATCCATATTTGATGGGAAGTCCAATCCATGTAAAGCGTGTACTAATGAATGTTCTTTCCAATGCCATTAAATACAATCGGGATAATGGATTTATCTATGTAAGTTATAGGGAACTTGAATCGAAAGAACCATCCCATGTCATTATTGAATTCACTTGTCGAGATACAGGTGTTGGTATGTCTAAAGAATTCCAGAACAAAATCTTTGAGCCTTTTGCCCAGGAACATATGGGAAGTCGTTCTAAATATGTGGGGACAGGTTTGGGTATGCCAATTGCAAAAAGCCTTGTTGAAAAGATGGGTGGAACCATTGCGTTTACAAGTCAAGAAGGTGTGGGTTCTCAATTTGTGATACGCATTCCATTTAAAATCGATGAAGAACATAAAAATGAAAGGGTTAAAGAATCAGCTTCCGCATCGATTGAAGGACTTAGCGTTTTACTTGTAGAAGATAATGAATTGAATATGGAAATTGCCAGGTTTATTATCGAAAACGAAGGGGCTAGAGTTACTTGTGCTACAAATGGTAAAGAAGCGGTGGATATCTATAAGAATGCACCCGAATCTTTTGACATTATCTTAATGGATATAATGATGCCGGAAATGGATGGTTTACAAGCCACTCAAGTGATTCGCTCATTTGATCATGATATTCCAATTGTGGCGATGACAGCCAATGCGTTTATGGAAGATAAAATAAAGGCTAAAAAAGCAGGTATGAATGCGCATGTATCAAAGCCTTTAGATAAGGATAGATTGATTCAAGTGATTGCAAAGTTGTGTGGTTATAAAAGCGTATAGTGCTTTTAAATTAAAGTGATAATTAAAAGAAAAAATGACTATATAATTTAGAAAAACGATGGCATGTTAAAAATTTGTATGTATAATGAATTTGACATTATCGATTGGCAAATTCAGAGAAAGCTTGAGATGTAAACATGCTGACCAATATAGTATTTTAAAGCTATTGATAATAGGTTTTTTTCGATTATAGAGTACAAAAGAGTTTCTGTGGCATGAACAAGAAACTCTTTTTGTGTTAAAGAAAAAGAAGAAAAGATTATGAAGGAAACAATGTGGAGGATTATTTAAAGAATTTGTAAAGGCAATCGCAACAAATTTATTGGAATTAATAATGTTTTCACATTGAAGTTTTATAATAGGAATTGGCTACTGGATGTAGTAATGGTGAACCCTCTGAATTAAAAAAAGAAATCTGCTTGAGTTCTCGGCAGATCCTTCGATTTTTTTGCAGGAGGACGTGTTGTATGTATATTTATCTATACATTGATGTTGCCATGGTTTTATTGGCTTTAGTTGAATTACTAAAAATCACATTGATTATTATAGAAAAATGTAAAAGACACTAGTTCACCCTCACCAATGGATTACTAGTGTCTTTTGACATTGTAAATTCAGAGTGACCACTGCATCCAGTAGCCTTTCTGTATCTGTATTATACCGATAAATGAAAGTTTATGCAAATGATGTTTTTGCTAGATGGAGTTTTCAACTTTAATATGATAAATTATATAAAAGTGAGGTTTTTTGATTATGAAGAAAGTGCTTTTTATTTGCCACGGCACTCTTTGAAAGCTTCGCCAAAAAGCCAGTAAAATCACGGTCCGGAGGGCATAGGCGGTTAGAAAATAACCCGCAAATAATCCACGGTATTTTGTGCAGATATTACATGTAAATATACATGATGTTTGGGACGCGATATGATAGAATGGTTACAAGAAAAATTTGTAGGAATATAAAGATATGGAATTAAGATTATTACGCTATTTTTT
>OLPC01001215.1_pt1 | contig 23034 bp, 16 predicted proteins | sample 1672341 | NCBI WGS metagenome assembly OLPC01 (sample SAMEA3136673, study PRJEB25190) | human gut metagenome | reverse complement strand
AACCCTAGACCCACTGATTAAGAGTCAGTTGCTCTACCAACTGAGCTAAGGATGCTCATTTTGGAATTTGCATTTGTACATCCTTAGGGATTCGAACCCTAGACCCACTGATTAAGAGTCAGTTGCTCTACCAACTGAGCTAAGGATGCTCATTTTGGAATTTGCATTTGTACATCCTTAGGGATTCGAACCCTAGACCCACTGATTAAGAGTCAGTTGCTCTACCAACTGAGCTAAGGATGCAGCATAAATATTACTATTATTTGCTCATTTCCAAAATGCGAGTGCAAAGGTACTTCCTTTTGGGTAAATAACCAAATATTTTCGACTTTTTTTTGAAAAATATTGTGATTGGATAAAATTTATATTGTCATAGGCAATATAACAGGATTATATTCGTTTCATTTTTAATGAAGGCAGAATATATATATATACTTATAGTACTTATAGTATCACATGTCATTTGCAGTTGTGACGATGAGGATTCGTTCAGTATGTCCACGTCAGACACTCTTACTTTTTCTATGGATACTATTAAATTAGATACTGTATTTTCAACAGTACCGTCATCAACGCGTTCTTTCTGGGTCTACAATAAGTCCGGTAGCGGATTGCGCAATATAAATGTCCGTTTGGAAAACGGCAATCAAGCCGGGTTTCGTGTGAATGTCGATGGAACATACCTGAGTCCGTCGTCAGGTTTCCAGACAAATGGCATAGAAGTAAGAAATAAAGACAGCATACGCGTATTTGTCGAGCTTACATCTCCAGTTAACAATGGAGATAAGCCATTGAAAATAGAAGACAACATTGTATTCACACTTGAAAGCGGAATCCGGCAAAAAGTGAATTTGACGGCATATTCATGGGATGCTACAATAATGAAAAATGTTGTTATAGACAATGATTCAATATTTGACAGTGTTTCCAAACCTATTGTCGTTTATGGTGGCATAACTGTAACCGACGGCTCAACTTTGACAATATCCCCCGGCACAACTATATATTTTCACGGTGATGCAGGCATGAATGTTTACGGTAGGCTGAATTGTCTGGGGGAGGCAGGACGTGAAATAACTTTAAGGGGCGATCGTCTTGACAATATGTTTGACTATCTTCCTTATGACTATGTTAGCGGACAGTGGCTTGGTATAAGATTTTACGAGACTTCATACGATAACGAAATCAGATACACCGATATACATGGTACGTTTGATGGCATAAGGGTGGATTCTGCTGATGTTTCAAGACCGAAACTCGTTATTGAAAACAGCACCATACACAATTGTCAGGGATATGCTCTTACAGCAGAGAGCTCAAATTTAGTTATAAAAAATTGCGAGTTCACCAATACGCTGCATAATTGCATAGCAATAAAAGGAGGGAAAACAGATATAAATAACTGCACATTCGCTCAGTTTTATCCGTTCGATTCGAACAGGGGCAGCGCATTCTATTTTTCTGAGGACAAGTATCCTCAAAGCTCTCTCATATGTGCAAACTCCATTATTACCGGATATGCTGATGATGAAATGATGATACAGACAGCAAGTGATGAGGAGGAAAAAACGGCAGCATATCTGTTTGACCATTGCATAATACGCACACCCAAGATAACAACTGAGGACAGTGTGCGGTTTGCCAATGTCATATTTGAGGAATATGAGGACACTGTTAAAACCGGAGTGAAACATTTCCGTAAGATCGATTCGCAGAATCTCAGATACGACTTCCGGTTGGATAGCATCTCACCAGCCATAAACGCCGCAGACCCGGCTACCGCTACGTTATATGACAGATATGGCACGAAAAGGGATGAGAGACCAGACATTGGAGCATATGAGTATTTTATGAAATCAGAACATAAAAGATACCGCAATGAAAGAAAAAGAAATCAAAATTACAATCAGAAGTTGCGACGTCTCTGAATTGACAGAAGATGAACAAAGATTGATTGAAGAAGCAAAAAAGGCGACAGCACACGCGTTTTCTCCATACAGTCATTTCTCTGTGGGGGCTGCACTTCTGTTGGAGAACGGCAAGACCGTCATAGGAGCGAACCAGGAGAACGCGGCGTTCCCATCGGGGACATGCGCAGAAAGGTCCGCTATATTTGCCGCACAGTCGCAATTCCCGGACAGTCCGGTAAGATTTATCGCAATAGCTGCACAGAACAGCAATGGCTTCCTATCGGAGCCTGTTACTCCATGTGGCGCATGTCGGCAGGTGATATTAGGAATAGAGGACCGTTACGGAAAGGAAATACGCATCTTGCTGTATGGGACAAAGATGACGTATGTGATAGAGAGAGCTTCGGATCTTTTGCCTTTGTCGTTTGTGGATTCAAGTATGAGCCAATTATGATTTTTAAATAAAACAGGCTGTGCTCGGCAATATGAAAGCGGGTTCTCATTGCTTTCGCTTGCACTGTTTTTAAATAAAACAGGCTGCGCTCGGCAATTTGATAGCAAGCTTTCATTGCTCTCGCTTGCACTGTTTTTGCCAAAAAACATATGATAACATCTGTTTTTTAGATTTCAACGTCTCTGATTGTATTTTTTTTAGTACATTTGCAATCCACTAAAAAGATGAGAAATAAATTTAAATTATGAGTAAACAAATAGAGAAAATCAAGGAGCTGGTCGCCAAGCGCGAGAAAGCCCGTCTTGGAGGTGGCGAAGCTGCCATAGAGAAACAGCATGCTCGTGGAAAATATACTGCACGTGAGCGTATCGAGATGCTTGTTGATAAAGGTTCGTTCGAAGAATATGACATGTTCAAGCTCCATCGTTGCCATAACTTCGGTATGGAGAAGAAACAGTTTCTGGGAGACGGTGTGGTTGCCGGTTCGGCAACTATTGACGGACGTCTGGTATATCTTTATGCCCAGGACTTTACCGTTAACGGAGGCTCATTGTCTGAAACAATGTCGCAGAAGATTTGCAAAATCATGGATATGGCAATGACCATGGGTGCGCCGGTAATCTGTATGAATGACTCCGGAGGTGCTCGCATTCAGGAAGGAATATGTGCTCTTGCCGGATACGGAGAGATATTTGAACGCAACATTCTTGCAAGCGGTGTCATCCCGCAGATTTCCGGCATCTTCGGACCATGCGCGGGAGGTGCTGTCTATTCACCAGCCTTGACAGACTTTATTCTCATGATGGAAAACACATCATACATGTTCCTTACCGGTCCGAAGGTTGTAAAGACCGTAACAGGTGAGGATATCGATTCCGAACATCTGGGTGGAGCGTCCGTTCATGCCACAAAGAGTGGAGTGACTCATTTCACAGCCAAGACAGAAGAGGACGCGATGGCTCTTATAAGGAAACTTCTCAGCTACATCCCTTCAAACAATACAGAGGAGGCTCCTCGTGTGGAATGCACTGACCCCATTGACCGTAAGGAGGATTCTCTCAATGAACTTCTGCCGGATAATCCAAACATGGCATACGACATGTACAAGGTTATCAATGCCATTACAGACAATGGTGAGTTCTTTGAGGTTCAGGCAAACTTCGCAAAGAACATTATAGTAGGTTTCGCACGCTTCAATGGTCAGAGTGTCGGCATTGTGGCAAACCAGCCGTCATGCTATGCCGGTGTGCTGGATGTAAATGCAAGCCGCAAGGGAGCACGCTTCGTACGTTTCTGCGATGCATTCAATATTCCGATAGTCTCATTGGTTGATGTTCCCGGATTCCTGCCTGGAACAGGTCAGGAATACAATGCGGTTATCCTGCACGGTGCCCAGTTGCTGTATGCTTATGGAGAAGCTACTGTTCCGAAAATCACCGTGACACTACGTAAAAGTTATGGTGGAAGTCATATCGTTATGGGTTGCAAACAGCTGCGTGCGGACTTGAACTTTGCATGGCCTACTTCAGAGATAGCTGTAATGGGTGCAAGCGGTGCGGTTGCAGTTCTTTGTGCAAAAGAAGCTAAGACAAAGGAAGATCCCAAGGCTTTCCTTGCTGAAAAGGAAGACGAATATACAGAAATGTTCGCAAATCCTTATCAGGCAGCTCAGTATGGATATATTGATGACGTTATAGAACCGCGCAACACCCGTTTCCGCATCTGTCGTGGTCTTGCCCAGTTGGCGACAAAGCGTCAGAATCTGCCGGCAAAGAAACACGGATGTATGCCAATGTAATATAAAACATTATTAATCATGACAAAATCAGACAATGCGGTATTCGCCGCGATAGCTCTTGCCCTGCATGATTTCCGTGGAAACAACGTGCATGATGAGGAGCCCGGAATAATAACAATAAAAAGAAACTCGTCTGAGACATTATGGAACGCCCATATACTTCAGATGACACAACATCCTTAAAGAGAGAGTCCTGATATGAAAAAATACAAATATACAATAGACGGAAAGAACTACGAAGTTGAGATAGGCGAAGTAGTGGAGAATGTTGTCACTGTCAATGTAAACGGAGTTGACTACAACGTTGAGATGGAAGAAGAGCCGAAACCTGAAAAGAAAGTCGTACTCAAGCAGGTTGCAAGTGCAGAGGCTGAAAATAATGAGCAGGCATCATCGGGTGCTAACGTAAACACAGCCAATGCCCTGAAGGCTCCGCTGCCGGGTGTTATAACAGAGATATGTGTTGCAGTCGGCGATGAAGTGAAGGAAGGTGATACTGTAATAGTTCTTGAAGCCATGAAGATGGCAAACAATCTGCAGGCAGAGAAGAGTGGAAAGGTAACGGCTATATGTGTGAAACAAGGAGAGAATGTCATGGAAGACACTCCTCTTGTTGTAATAGAATAACTATTCTGCAGGCATAACACAATTTGCCGCAAATCATGAATGTGAGGGAGGTGAGAATATGCAGACAACATAATTTCACCTCTTTTCTATGTTACAATAGGGCATAGGTCTGCAGTTTGCCCATTATTACCTGCCATATCATAAAGCCTTTGCAAGTGCATTCCAATGTTTTTTATAAGTTATCCTAATACCGTATCAGTCGTCACATTTCATCCATATCCGATCTTTTGTCAGGCATATTTGTTTTTTACTTCTATCGGAAATGTTCTGTAATATGTCCGGATAGAACGTAGAACAGTTTGGCCGCAGCAGTACTGAAGAGAGAAGAAGTGCTGTCGTTCAATTCTGAATTTATTTTTTTTCGTTCAGAATTACGACTGATGCTGAATGACTTTTATGCATCGGGCTTCCTTTTTCTTTACTTATTGTCTTTATTCACACAGCCGCGTCTTCCGCATTATATATAAACAGCATGCCACAATCCGGTAAAATACATATCAATTGTAATACCAGACGCCTGATATATACAAGTTTTGCCACGTGGATGCAGATAATATAGGTCTGCGTTTTTTATTATCCTAAAGTAAAATTTTTTGACAGTTGAAATTTACAAAACAGGAAATAAGAGGCTGCCAAAAGTCGTTTTAAGAGGACAATTTTACCATAATATTGTATGCATAACATATGCCTGTTGTGCAGAAAAGCCTTTTTTACGATACGGAACAGGCATATCCGGCATGCCTTTAAGCGTGTTTGACATCGCGAAACGGGCTTTATTGATGTGTGAAATGGGCTCTATCGCGATGAATAAAAGGCTTTAGGATGCGGTGGTTATTTATAATGTATTGATTGTCAGTGATATGCACAACGTTGCTAAATTGCTGATTTATAAAGCGGAACTCGGTTCTTGTTGCAGATATACGGTTCTCGTGAGGTTGTGCTTTTTCTGAAATTCTTATTTATTGTCAGCTTTATACATATATGCGAATAACGGTATCAGTTATTGATCCTTATTTTTTTGTTATTATGAACATATTTCATATTATTAATGTAACTTTGCATTCTCATTATGAATATCGCTTTATAGAAGTATAATATTAAAGGTTTATCCGAGATAAATAGGAATGGTTTTTTCTGATTTGTTTTTTCTTTTTGTATTCATTCCGGCTTTCATGCTGATGTATTTTGCAGCGGCAATTGCCGACCGCAATATATACGGAGCATCAGACCGCTCGCGGAATAGATTCAAGAATCTGGCACTTGTGTTTTTCTCGCTGATTTTTTACGCATGGGGAGAGCCGGTATACGTGTTTCTGATGCTCATCAGCGTTTTTTTCAATTTTCATTTTGGTCTGTTGATAGGCAAGAACCGTCGTCACAGACGTGCGGCACTTGTTGGCGGACTGATTTTCAATGTACTTGTAATATGCACATTCAAATATCTCGGATTCTTCGCGCAGATACTCAATGAATGCGGACTCGGTGTTCCGGTACCTCATATAGCGTTGCCGATAGGTATCAGTTTTTACACGTTCCAGTCAATTTCCTATCTTATGGACGTATACCGCGGAGTGTCGTACGCACAACGCCGCTTCTCGGATTTGCTGCTATATATCTCGATGTTTCCGCAACTTGTCGCAGGTCCTATAGTGCGCTACCAGACTGTAGCGGAGGAAATACAAGACCGACGTGTGTCTGCTCAGGATTTTGCCGACGGCTCTTACCGTTTCCTGATAGGACTTGGCAAAAAGGTGATTATAGCAAACCAGCTGTCTGAGATATCCGGACAGTTCCTCGCAGACGGACTGAACTCACTCTCAACAGCCGGCGCATGGGTAGGAATAATAGCATTCACCCTGCAGATTTATTTTGACTTCTCAGGATATTCCGACATGGCAATCGGAATGGGACGGTGTCTCGGTTTCCATTTCAACGAGAACTTCCGTCATCCTTATTGTTGTACTTCCATCACTGATTTCTGGCGGAGGTGGCATATCTCGCTTGGCAGTTTCTTCCGGGATTACGTGTATATTCCCATGGGGGGAAACAGGCGCCATCAGGCTTTAAACATTCTTGCTGTGTGGTTTCTCACAGGAATGTGGCATGGGGCAAGCTGGAATTTCATTATATGGGGACTTTATTTCGGTGTGATAGTGATGCTCGAGAAATACACTTTGTTGCGAGTACATGACAGGATTCCACGTATCGTATTGCATGCATACAGTCTGCTGCTTGTCGTGACAGGCTGGGGGATATTCTATTTTGACGATTTCGGTTCAATGCAAACGTTCTTCAAGGCATTCACCGGTAACGGACAGTCATTGACGGATTTTGTGTCTCTGGCAGCCATTACGGATAATTTCTGGCTGTGGATTGTCGCCGTTATGTTTTGCATGCCGCTGCGTCATGTGGCTTCTAAATTGCTCGGACGCATGCTCGGACACGGTACAGCCATACATGGCAGTGCTGTGTTATGCGCGCGTGTAAGCATTTCTGTTGTCCTGCTTCTACTGAGTGTGGCACTGCTTGTCGGAGCTACGAATAATGCATTCATTTACACACGGTTCTGAAACACAGGTTAAAGACATATATAACATATGAGACATATATTTGTATACGTATATATAATTGGTATTACTGCCATGATACCGTTATCAGCAACAGGACATGTAGGTTATGATTCGGATGTGAACGACAACTCACCTGCTGGCGGTTCGCCGTCGTCAAGCCTCTCACTGGCTCGCAAGACTCGCTCAGGCATTATAGTTCTTGGCAGCGGAAAGGACGTCAGGGCATTCGAGCCTTATGGAGGCGGACATGACAATGGGGAGAAATATGCCAATGCGGTAAACAAGTATAAGCAGACTTTTGGAAGTGACGTAAATGTATACTGCATGGTCATTCCTACGGCAGTGGAGTATTATTGTCCTGACAGCATAAGAAGCTGGACTCACGATGAGAGGAGTGCCATAGACGGTATATTTTCCCATTTGTCTGACTCTGTTGTGAAGGTTGACATATACGATGTGCTGGCTGCCCACAAAACGGAGAACATTTATTCCCGTACAGACCACCATTGGGCACCACTGGGCGCATATTACGCGGCAGGATGTTTTGCCGGTAAGGCAGGTTTGGCGTTCCGCGATTTATCTTCGTATGACAGCGTTGTAGTGAGAAATTACGTCGGAACGATGTATACGTTCTCAAAAGACATGGCTGTGAAGAACGCACCCGAGGATTTCGTATATTATGTTCCGCGCGGAGTGGATTACAAAACTACTTATATCAAGTACAGACTTGGACGTAACCGCCGCGTTACAGGTGAAAGCAAGCCTGTTGACGATTCGTTTTTCTTACGCTATAACGATGGCAGTCCAAGCGCATATTGCACGTTTATGGGCGGCGACTCACGTACGGTGAAAGTCTGTACGTCAACAAAAAACGGCAGACGCTTGCTGATAATGAAAGACAGTTATGGTAATGCCTTGCCCGGGTATCTGTTCTATTCGTTTGAGGAAATACACATTATAGACTTCCGCTATTTCAGAAACAGTGTGACTGAGTATGTCCGCAGAAACGGGATAAGCGACATGCTGTTTGCCAACAATATATTTCATGCAAGTCTGGAGTCAACGAGCAACGCTTATCTGAGAATAATGTGATGAAATGTATCGGTTCATGATTTTGAACAGATAGGGTTCATGCGTGTGACAGACTATTGATATGTTGTCGGCTGATGTAATATATTTAATGTAGGAATATGAGATTTTCAAGAGTTTACATATTTTTCATCGTTTTGGTGTTCGGTTCGCTTACAATTGTATTCGCAACTTTTCCAAGAAGCAGATATTCGGAACTGGAGAAACGTGAGCTTGCCGTTTTTCCGGAATTTTCTATTGATAAATTGAAAAGCGGAGCCTATACAAAGGCTGTTTCTTCATGGTTCAGCGACAGCGAACCGTTCAGGGATGTTTTTATGACGGCAAGCATGCATGTGAAAGACGCTCAGGCTCTTGTCATGTCTGACGATAATATAAAGTTTCATGCATCAGAACCTGCTCCTTCATCAGCACAAAAGACTATCGGTGCTGATATGGCAGCCGCGCCGGAAGAGGAAGAGTTTGTGAATGGTACGACGGATAATGAAAACGCCAAGATTGCAAATGCCGGAATAATAATTGTCGGTACCGGTGATAAGACAAGGGCGTTGATGGCTTTCGGAGGTACGGCGAAAGGCGGTACAGGTTATGCCAATGCGGCAAATAAATATAAGGAGGTGTTCGGTGACAAGGTGAACGTGTACTGCATGGTCATACCTACGGCTGTGGAATATTATTGTCCCCCGAGGGCAAGAAAGGTGACAACAGCCCAGCGTCCGGTCATAAACAACATATTCTCTCATCTGTCTGACGGAGTGAAACCGGTGGATATATATAATGTTTTGGGCAAGCATGTTTCGGAAGACATATTTCTACGTACTGACCATCACTGGGCACCGCTCGGAGCATATTATGCCGCCGGACGCTTTGCACAGGTGGCTGGAGTGCCTTTCAAGGATTTGTCACACTATGACCGTAAAGTAGTGAGAGGCTATGTAGGTAGTATGTACGGATATTCAAAGGACATATCAATTAAGAATGCGCCTGAGGATTTTGTATACTATGAACCGCGTGATGTCAAATACACAACGACATACACCAACTATACTATTGACAAGAATTATCGGGTGATAGGAGAGGGCAAGCCTTTCAAGAGCAGATTCTTCTTCCGATACCGCGACGGAAACGGTGGGGCATACTGTACATTTATGGGCGGAGATACAAAAATAACTGTGGTGAGGACGTCTGTTCATAATGGTCGCAGGCTTATAATACTTAAAGACAGTTTCGGAAATGCCCTGCCTGGATTCCTGTTCTTCTCTTTTGAGGAGATACATGTCATTGACTCAAGATATTTCACTAAGAATATGAGGAAATACGTGTCGGAAAACAAAATAACCGATATATTGTTCGCAAACAATATATTCAAGGCTTATTCGAGCCATATTTACCGGTCTTATCTCAGATTCCTTGAACAAAGCGACCATAGCATTTTCAAGGCTGTAACAGACAGCACGATAACCGACTCTGTTATGCAAGGCAAGAAGCACGGGCACTTTAAAAAAGACACAACTGTTGTTGTAAAACGAAAATCATCCGTTGATACTGTTAAATCATCCGGTGACAGCTTGACTGTAAATTAAATATTGAACGATATGCAGATAATGATAGGTTCGGCGAAAGAGATGAGAGCGGAATGCAATTATGCGCCGAAAGAAAACACATCACCGCTTTTCAAGGATGAGGCGTTGGCAAACGCCATGCAGATGTCGGCTTATAGTGAGGATGAGCTGGCAGGAATATTGAAATGCAATGCGGCTATTGCGGGTGAGAACAAACTCCGTTTTATGCGTTTTACAGAACATGACAATGAGTTGCAGGCGATTCTTGCATATAACGGAGTCGTCTATAAACACCTCGGAACATCAGATTTTACAAAAGAAGATTTCAAGTTTGCGGGAGGTCATCTGTGGATTACGTCTTTTCTTTACGGATTGCTCAGACCTCTTGATATGATAAAATGTTATCGTCTGGAAGGAGATGTTGTTTTGCCTGACAACGGATGTTCAATGTTCGACTATTGGAAGGCAAGATTGACTGATGTGTTTATAGAGTCTGTAAAAAATGACGACGGTGTCTTGCTCGACCTCGCAAGCTCGGAGATGCACAGACTTTTCAATTGGAGTAAGGTGAAACGTGAGATTACAGTTGTCAGACCGGAGTTTTACGTTTGTAAGGGAGGGAAGCTTAAAACAGTTGTGGTATACGCGAAAATGTGTCGTGGGGAAATGACTCGTTTTGCCATTAAAAACAGGTTGGATGATGCTGATGCTCTGCGCGGATTCACGTATGAGGGATTCCGCTTTATACCGCAGGAGAGCACACAGACATCACCTGTTTTTGCACTTGAATGACGGTGTTGAAGCTATGATATGTCTACCACTGTTATGCCGGAGCCTCCGAACTGTACATGCTCGTCATGATAGTCTGATACGTTAGGTACAGTTGCAAGATATTGGCGTATAAGCTGTCGAAGTATTCCGTTGCCTTTTCCGTGCAATATCCTTACACGTGACATCCCTACAAGTATGGCATCATCAATGAAATAAGTAACGGCATTGAGTGCCTCGTCACCACGCATACCTCTGACGTCAAGATCCTGATGGAAATTCAGTTTCCGGTTGTCTATCGCATCTCTGGTTTCTCTGCTTATGTTAAGTGATGGTTTGCTGTTGTTTTCCGGCTGGGAGGCATGTTCAATTCTGTCGACAGGCATCTTTGTACGCATGTCGCCAAATATTATTGTTGCTGTCTTGTTGTCTGTTGTTTCTATTGTTCCAATAGAAGTGAGTCCTTTTATTTTTACAGTGTCGCCTTTTCTGAATGCATTCAGAATCTCTTCGGCTGCGTCTGTGCGTTTTGCCGCATCACGCAATTTCTTCGCGGCTTGTGCTTCTTTGTCGCTTTTCTCCTGTTTGTGTTTCTTGTGCCGTTCTTTCCTTTCCTGTATCTGTTTTATCTTTCTGGCGATGAATTCGTCATTTTTTTGCGTGTCTATAGAACTGATTTCTTCCTTAAATGAATTCAGCTCTTCTCTGATGCGACGCGTTTCTTCTTTATCTGCCTGACATTCTTTTATTTCTCGTATTGTGTTTTCTATGTTTTTATTACTTTGTCTTAGCAACTCTTCCGCCTCTTCTTTGGCTTTCTTGAGAATTTGTTTCCGGCTTTTCTCAATTTCAGTTATGTCATTCTCGTATTTGACAGTCAGTTTGTCCAACTCTTTTTCACGTTGATGGATTGCCTGACGTTTATTTTCCCAGTATCGTTTGTCGCGTACAATATCCTGCAGGTACTTGTCGCTTTGTATGTAGTCGCTTCCTACTATCTCACTCGCATCATGTATAACTTCCTCTGGGAGACCTATTTTACGGGCTATCTCTATTGCAAACGAACTTCCTGGATTGCCGATTGACAACTGGAAAAGTGCCTTCATCTGATGTCTGTCATATAGCATTGCGCCATTCACCACGCCCTCATGTTCTTTTGCGAAATGCTTCAGATTCTGATAGTGGGTTGTTATTATTCCGTAGGCTTGCTTGTTACAGAATTGTTTAAGCACAGCTTCTGCGATGGCTCCTCCTATCTGTGGTTCTGTTCCGGTGCCGAACTCATCAATCAGAAGCAGTGTGTTTCCGTCAGCATATTTCATCATGTTCTTCATGTTGGTCAGATGGCTGGAATACGTACTCAAGTCGTCTTCTATGCTTTGTTCATCACCTATGTCGATAAGAATATTTTTGAATATTCCTGTATGCGAACGTTCTCCGACAGGAATGGAAAGTCCGCATTGCAGCATATACTGCAATAATCCTACTGTTTTCAGACAGACGGATTTGCCGCCGGCATTAGGACCTGAAATTATAAGTATACGCTTGTCATTTGTTATTGTAATGTCTAAAGGTACAACCTTTTTATCTTGTTTTTCCAAAGATATTTTTAATAAAGGATGAATTGCCTGTATCCAGTCTATCTCCGGCTTTGGTCCAACTACAGGCTCGAATCCGTTGATTTTTCTCGCAAGCTCTGCTTTCGCATGAATCATATCAATTGTTGCAAGAAATTTGTATGATTCGAGCATTGACTTTACGTGTGGGCGTATTTCTTTTGAAAACTCTGTCAGTATGCGTATTATTTCGCGGTGTTCTTCCGATTCAAGTTCTCTTATCCGGTTATTCGCTTCTACGACTTCTGTAGGTTCGATAAAGACCGTCTTACCGGATGCGGACTCATCGTGAACGATACCTTTTATTTTACGTTTGAGCCCTTGTGTTACAGGTATTACGAGTCTTCCGTCACGCATGGTAGGTGTGACGTCTTTGTCAACAACTCCATCGCTTTGCGCAGAACGTAATATTCTGTTTAATGTTTTTGATATTCCACCTTCTGTGCGTGCAAGTTCTTGACGGATGTTTTGCAGTTCGGCAGACGCGCTGTCCTTTATTCTGCCAAATTTATCAAGTATGTTATCTATGCGCTTTATAAGTTGCGGAAATGTTATTACATCTGTGGCAAGCCTGTGTAATGCAGGATATAAATATGTATTGGGCTCATTGTCATTGTTATCTTCACCTCGGTTGAGATAGTTGACAATGTTGTATATTGTTTCCAGAGAGCGTTTGAGGTCGAATAATTCATCTTCGTTCAGATGGGTCCCTTCAAGGCGTAAGCGTGCGACAGACTCCCTTACATCAAAGAAAAATTGCATAGGAAAATCATCAGCCTGTTCTTGAAGAAGACGGAATTCTTTCACTTGCTGTAACCATTCGTTTATTATCGTAGGATTTGTAGAAACACTCATGTCGTCAATCTTTTCTTTTCCAAGAGTGCTCAGACAACGTTCACGTAGAAGTGTACGTATTTCATCAAATCCAATTTTGTGTTCAAATGTCTTAGGATAAATCATGCTGCAAAGTTAGTGTAAGTTATATATAATACAAAATAAAGCCTTTTATTTTTGTACAAGAATAAATGTTTCCGCTCGGCATGAAACCTGCTGGCTTTATATAACGTTATTATGTGTAAAAGGAAATGAATCCGTTAATGAAAAAAATAAACGCCCGGTAAAGTCAACCGGGCGTTTATTTTAAATTGATAGGAATCAGATCTTTTCAGACCAGTCTTCTTTTGACTTGCGTACATAGCTCTGATAACGCAGTTTTGCCATGCGTTCAGCCTCGCTGAAGAGTTCGTCTGCCTCATTCGGATATGCTTTCTGTACAGAAAGATAACGAACCTCTCCAAGGAGGAAGTCACGGAATTTGCTCCAGTCCGGTTCTTTTGAATCAAGTGTGAACGGATTCTTTCCTTCCTCTGCAAGCTGTGGGTTGTAACGCCAGAGATGCCAGTAGCCGCATTCTACAGCACGTCCTTCCTCTGCCTGTGAACGTCCCATACCACCTTTAATCTTGAGTCCGTGGTTTATACATGGTGCATATGCAATCACAAGTGACGGACCCGGATATGCCTCTGCCTCACGTATTGCTTTGAGACACTGTGCGTTGTCTGCGCCCATAGCAACCTGAGCCACGTATACATAACCGTAAGTTGTCGCAATAAGTCCAAGGTCTTTCTTGCGTATACGCTTTCCTTGTGCTGCAAACTGTGCGATAGCGCCAAGCGGAGTTGCCTTTGATGACTGACCGCCGGTGTTTGAATAAACCTCCGTGTCAAGTACAAGCAGATTTACATCCTCGCCACTTGCTATCACATGGTCGAGACCGCCATAACCGATATCATAAGAAGCACCGTCACCACCGATAATCCACTGGCTGCGTTTTACAAGATAATGCTCAAGTGTCTTAAGCTCTTTGCATATCGGACATCCTGCCTCAACACCCTGTGCAATGTATGGTTTGATAAGTTCAGCAAGACGTTTTGTCTCATCTGCATTCTCCTTCTGTTCAATCCATTGCTCAGCAAGAGCCTTGAATTCCTCTGGAGTGTTTTCCTGAGAAATAACATCTTTGAACAGCATTGACACGCGTTCTTTCATCTTTTTGTTTCCGAGAACCATACCCATTCCGAATTCGCAGAAATCCTCGAAGAGCGAGTTGTCGAATGCAGGACCCTGACCTTTCTCGTTTGTACAATAAGGTGTAGACGGTATAGACGCAGAGTAGATGGAAGAACATCCTGTTGCGTTGGCTATCATTTCACGGTCTCCGAAGAGCTGCGAAACAAGTTTTACGTAAGGAGTCTCACCACATCCGGCGCATGCACCTGAGAATTCAAACAATGGCTGTGCGAACTGGGAGTTCTTGACATTTGACTTGATGTCAACCAAATGTTGTTTGGAAGTTACGTTCTTTACGAGATAATTCCAGTCAGAGGCAGCCTTCTTCATATCCTCTGCATCCGGATTGAACGGAACCATTGTAAGAGCCTTGCCGAGCTTCGGATTTCCAGGACAAACGTCAGCACAGTTTCCGCAGCCAAGACAATCGAGAACAGACGGCTCGATAGCGAAGTGCATGCCTGCCATAGGCTTTGGAACCTTCATCGTAATTGTCGGGATGTCAACACCTTTCAGTTCTTCGTCGGTGAGAACGAACGGACGTATTGCAGCGTGCGGACATACATATGCACATTTGTTACACTGTATACAATTATCAGGATTCCAAGTCGGTACGAAAGCCTCAACACCGCGTTTTTCATATGCGGCTGTACCTGTAGCCCATGTTCCGTCAACAGTACCGTGTTTAACAAAATCTGAAACCTTAAGCAAATCGCCTGCCTGTGCATTGATAGGATGCACCAGTTCTTTTATGAATGCCGGAGCGTCGCTTTCTTTTACATCATCATCAGCAAGATTTGCCCATGCGGCTTCAACCGTCAGCTGTTTGTATTCGTTACCGCGATCAACTGCCGCATAATTCTTATCTACGATATCCTGACCTTTCTTTCCGTATGATTTAACAATGAATTTCTTCATCTGCTCAACGGCAAGGTCTATTGGAATAACCTCTGTTATGCGGAAGAATGCACTCTGAAGGATTGTGTTTGTTCTGTTACCCAGTCCGATTTCCTGCGCGATTTTTGTAGCGTTGATGTAGTAAACCGTGATGTTGTTCTGGGCGAAATACCTCTTTACTTTGTTTGGAATGAAGTTAACAAGTTCCTGTCCGTCAAAGATTGTGTTCAGAAGGAATGTTCCGTTTTTGCGAAGTCCGCGTGTTACGTCGTACATGTGCAGGTATGCCTGAACATGACATGCCACGAAATTGGGGGTGTTCACCAGATAAGTGGAATGTATCGGCGCATCACCGAAACGCAGGTGAGAGCATGTGAATCCACCTGATTTCTTTGAGTCGTAAGAGAAGTAAGCCTGACAGTGCTTGTCTGTGTTGTCACCGATGATCTTCACAGAGTTCTTGTTAGCACCTACAGTTCCGTCTGCTCCAAGACCGTAGAACTTGGCTTCAAACATACCGTCGCCACCCATAGGAATCTCTTCTACTTCAGGTAGTGAGGTGAAGGTGACATCGTCTACGATACCAACAGTGAAATGGTTCTTCGGTGTATCCATTTTCAGATTGTTGAACACGGATATAATCTTTGCCGGTGTGGTGTCGCTTGAACCGAGTCCATAGCGTCCGCCGACAATAACAGGACGGTCTTCAACATCGTAGAACGCACTCTTCACATCGAGATAAAGCGGTTCGCCTTCAGCTCCGGGCTCCTTTGTGCGGTCGAGTACGGCTATCTTCTTAGCTGTCTTAGGCACTGCTGCAAGCAGGTGCTTTACACTGAACGGACGATACAGGTGTACGCTTACCATACCCACCTTCTCGCCATTCCTGTTCAGATAGTCGATTGCCTCGCGTGCTGCCTCTGTAGCAGAACCCATGAGGATTATTACGCGGTCGGCTTCTTTGTCTCCATAATAAGAGAAGAGGTGATATTCGCGTCCTGTAATCTTGCTTATTTCACCAAGATAGTATTCCACCACTTCCGGAACCTTGTCATAAGCCATGTTGCATGCTTCACGATGAGTGAAGAATGTCTCCGGATTCTCTGCCGTACCACGTGTCACCGGACGTTCCGGAGAAAGGGCGCGGTCGCGGAAGCGTTTTATTTCAGCCGGGTCTACAAGCTTTGCAATCTCATCCTGATCGATGACTTCAATCTTCTGGTATTCATGAGATGTACGGAATCCGTCAAAGAAGTTGATGAAAGGAACATCCGTCTTGAGTGTTGCCAGATGAGGAACGGCAGACAGATCCATAACCTCCTGTACGGAACCGGAGCAGAACATGGCAAATCCTGTCTGACGACAAGCCATCACGTCCTGATGGTCACCGAAGATACATAATGAGTGTGAAGCCAGCGTACGCGCCGATACGTTGAATACGCACGGCAGCATCTCTCCGGCAATTTTGTACATATTGGGAATCATTAGCAGCAATCCCTGTGAGGCAGTGAATGTGGTTGTAAGTGCACCTGCCTGCAGTGAACCGTGTACGGCACCGGCGGCACCGCCTTCCGACTGCATTTCCTGTACGCTTACTGTTTGTCCCCAGAGGTTCTTGCGGCCCCTTGCAGCCCATTCGTCCACATGTTCTGCCATGGGTGACGACGGAGTGATGGGGTAGATGGCAGCCACTTCACTGAACATATAGCTCACGTGAGCGGCAGCTTCATTACCATCACATGTGATAAACTTTTTTTCTTTAGCCATTTTGTTTTATAGATAAAATGTTAATGTATATTTAATATTTAGTACAGGAAACCAAACAGCCATAATGGTATCTGGTTTTCTTTTCCTATTTCTGTGTTATATCTTGCGTAGAAAATATTCGATTTATAGCGTATTCTGCTGTCGCTTGTAGCATCGCAGACTCTGAATCTCAGCTTGTCGTCTATGTGATATATCTGTTCTTTACTGCTCTGGCTGACCGTATGGCTTTTCCATAGCGAGTTCACAAAGAATGTCTCCATAAGATCCTGCATTTCAGCTTTTATGGGGTATATGGCATGCATGAGATTCGTATTATATATCATCACCTTTGCCGGTTTCTGCGGGAACATGCCTCCAGGAGGATATATTATGTTTATGAGACGTGCGTCTGCCAGATATTTGATGTAGTTCATCACCGTGGCGCGGCTTGTCTCTATCTCATTTGCAAGATTGCTTATATTCGGCGTTTTGGGTCCCTCCATCGCCAGCAGATAGAACAGTTTCTTTATTTTGGTGAGATATTTCAGGTCTATCTGTTTTATCAGCAGAATGTCCACTTCGGTCATCATGTTCATCGTTTTGAGCAGATTCTCCGAATAGTTGCGATGCTCGAGAAAGAAAGGATAGAATCCGTGGTGAATATAGTCCGGAAAGAATTTCATCGGACTTACCTGTGAGAGTATTGTTTTCTCTATCTGTTCGTGACTGTGCAGAATGTCCTCAAGGCTGTATATCGGCAGGTTCAGCCCCGTCATAAGATTTATGAACTCCCTGAAGGAGAATCCTCTCAGATTGTAGCTTTTCACAATCCCGTTCAGTTCTGGGTTCTCTTCTTTCAGTCTCATTACGCTCGAGCCGGTAAACACAATCTTCAGTCCAGGATAATTGTCATAGCATCTGCGCAGTTCGCTGCTCCAGTCAGGCTGTTTGAACACCTGGTCTATCAGCAGTACTCTGCCGCCTCCATGATAGAAGTCGCCTGCGAAGTCTGATATTCCACGGCTTTGAAAATAGAAGTTATTCATATTCACGTACAGACACTGGCGGTCTTTCGTGTCAAAGTTTTCCTTTGCATATTGTAGCAGGAATGTTGTCTTCCCGACGCCGCGCGTCCCTTTGATACCAATCATACGGCTGTTCCAGTCAATCTCGTCCATCAGCGAACGGCGTACCGGAGCGTTTGTATGTTCGATGAGATATGCGTGTGTTTTGAAGAATTCTTCCATTTCGCGTTTTTATAGTGTTTCCATGTCGCCACGCAAGGTTGTACTTTATTGCCGACGACGCTCATATGCCGCGTTCGCGGATGCCTGAAATGTGGTTTTTGCGTCCTTCATTTGAGTTCTTCCGCATCGCTCGCATTATCTTTGCAAAGATAATATATATTTCTATAATTTGCAAACTCTATATTACAAATTATGTCATTTTTTATTTATTATTTATTATTTGCCGTCCTCATTATTATATATGTGTGTATGAATGCCGCCAAGTTGCACATATTGTAATATTTGTGCAACATTCATATTCGTATCTGATTGAACCATGATTGTTTACGCCAAGTTGTTTAAAGTGTTTTCAGGGCGTGTTTATTTTAGGATTGTATGCCGTCTGATTATGTGTATTAAATGCGGTACGTAATTTAGATTTGTCACTGTTATCGCATAATCCCATATTTCCACTTTCTTCTTTATGACAATTGTATAAATGATATTCAACAACACTGATTGCCGGTATTATATTTTCGTGCCACAAAAAATTGCATTAATTTTGCAGTCTGGAAAATATCTTGTAAGAATGAACAGGCAGGCGTGGGCATACATTTTGGCATAGCGTATCTTCGAGAAGGAGGTAAAGACACGGTAAGAACTTTATACGGATTGCCGGTTTTGCGGGCATGTACTGTATGTTTGCGACAGTTTTTCCTGTAACATTAAGAATCGTATTTGTATATGAAATTGCATGTTTTTAATCCGGAACACGATATTGTGATGGCTTATGGTGACGGAATGTTCACGTCACCTCATGCTGCACGCGGGCTTCGGCGTGATCTTGGTTTCATTCCTGCGTTTACGGCGGAAGACGGAGATTTTGTGCTTGTAGATGATATTGAATCGGCACTTGAGTCTTTGAGGCATGTCAGGAAATATGCGTCGGATGTTGTATTTATCACACCCGACGATCTCCGTAACATGCGTTTTGACGGTTCTCACAGTTTATCGATAGAACCGTGGGGGTGGGACAGTACCCTTAAAAGACAATTGGTTGCCTCAAATCCTGACTTACTTCCATTTCTGCCAGATGACAAGGCGTTGGAAAGTATACGTAATATGAGTAACCGCAAATTTGCGTCGGAACATCTGTTGCCGTGGCTTTGTGAGACAGACAGCATATTTGTGGGAAAAAGCCGCTATTTCACAACGGTGGAGGAGATGAACGGAGAACTTGTCCGTAATGGCAGAAGTGTGCTTAAAGCACCGTGGAGCAGTAGCGGACGAGGTGTGAGATATGTTGAAGGCATGGCTGAAAGCCCGCTTTCCGGATGGTGCCGCAATGTGATTTCCAGGCAGGGAGGTATAATGGTCGAGCCATATTATGACAAAGTGATGGACTTCGGCATGGAGTTCTGCATTGGTGAGAACGGTATGGCGGAATATCGCGGACTATCCCTGTTTCGCACCGTTAATGGCGCATACGCAGGCAGCATACTCGCCACAGAGAATGAAAAACGTAAAATGATGGGACGTTACGTCGGATTAGAGGTTATAGACAGGCTTGCCGATATGGTAATTTCTCGTATGGGTGATTTGACCGGAGAGTCTTATAAGGGTCCTTTTGGTATAGACATGATGATTGTGGCAGACAAGGCAGGTGACGGTTTTAAGATACATCCTTGCGTGGAACTTAATTTGAGATGCACAATGGGACATGTGGCTCTTGGCATATCTCCAAACGAACATGAGGCTCAGAAACTGATGCGTATATCCTATAACGGCAAATACAGACTGCGTATATTAAGTACGAATGAGAACCTGCTCAATACGAGCCTTGCCGTGTAAGCTCCTCGCATGACGGCAGCTATGATTGATTTCCGCGTGTTACGGGTGTGCCGTTCTGCTGTCTTGCATTATGTATGGACTGTCATGTCCGGATAAACGTGTGGATAAGGGCTTGACATCATTTATGTACAATAGCATTAACATTTGTATTTATTTTAGTTGTCATATTGATAATTAAAATCCGTTCATATGTATTTTTCATGTAGCCAAAACTCTCGGAATTACACATAAAATACATTTGGAAGATTCTGACGTGAAAATTCATAACTTGTTATCATTCATGATTATCAGTCGGTTATATTATACTACGGCTTAATCTTCATCGGATGACGTTGCCGAAAAGGCTTTTCCGGTCTGCGAAAAAGCCTTTCCTGTATACTGATACAGCCTTTCCTGAGACATAAAAAAGCGTATTTCATAATGTGATAAAGGCTTTATCATGCATATTCATATGGTATATGATGGTTTAAAACAGTATTATGAGTGATGCAAAATGGCTGCTGACAGGAATTTATACCTTAAATAAGAAAGTCCAGTATGTTAAATTTCTCATATTGTTTAACTTAAAATCAAAATCTTAGTATTAAGAATATTTACTGTGTTTTCTATCGAAGTTTGTATAAGTTATTGTTAATCGACCGCAATGCTGTATTCTTTCTTTTATCATTTAAAATATATACATGCCAGCATAACTGTAAGGTAAATGCAAGGGAGAAATACGGAGTATTGCCTGCTTTGACTAATTAAGTCCTTCCATAAGCATGACCATCGTACCTGATGTTGTCTGATATACAAGCCGATTGTTTTTTCGCATCTTATCATATATCGTTCTATTTCTTCCCAATACTATACTTACATGCATCCCGACGTGTTATCGTGGATTTGTTTTCTGTTTATCAATAAAATATGCTATCTTTGCAGAAGATATGCTGCACTCGGGAAATTAAGAGCGATCTCTCTTTCCTCTCGTTTGCATTATCTTTTCAGAAGCTAAGCTGCACTCGGGAAATTAAGAGCGAGCTCTTTTTCCTCTCGTTTGCATTATCTTTGTATAAGATAAGCTTCGATTCGGCAATGTCAAGACTGGTAAAACTCAGTTTTCCCGTCTTCCCGGTGCACTCACCTTGCATTATCTTTGCATAAGACAAGCTTCGGCTCGGCAGTACCAAGTCTGGTAAAACTTCGTTTTCCCGTCTTGCTGTTGCACTCGCCTTGCATTATCTTTGCCGCCGATAAGATTAAAGTACTCACTTTGTGAGGTATCAGTATAAACCTAAAATGCATTGCTTATGGTATAAACTTACAACATCGGTTACGATGTAATATTTTTGAGGATAAAAAGAAGCGTTGTGTCTATGTCTTGCTGTAATAAAGCGTAGGAAACTTTAACCAGATAACAAGATTGGCATGATGGTTCTCCGCGTATATGCGTGGGGCTACCGTCTCCATTCCGTTATCAGGGGCTTTCCTACCGCCTTTTACAGAGGAGTGTACGATGTGTAGTTCCACGTTTCTGTTTCTCTGTCTCTAATCCCCTTAATCACGTGATAAAAATGTAAAGTACGAACATTATATAGTTATTCAAAGAAACGTTGTGTCTTCATCTTTCTGTAATAAAGCGTAGGAAACTTTAAAACTGATAACAAGATTCTGGCATGATAGTTCTCCATGGGGTTTGCATGGGGCTGCTGTCTCCATTTTCGAGTTAAGACATATTGTCTGTACAAGAGGATGTTGGCATATGGTTCCACGTTTCAGTACCAACCTAATATTAAGCCGAGCAGGAACTGGTGAGGCTAAGCAAATTTCATGGATGTCAAAAATTTAATTCTGGCAGTTACTATGACGGTAATTCTGCCAATGAACGTGTACGGGCAACAGGCTGATTGTGATTCATTGTCCGTAAAAAACAGAGGTCTCGGAAACTATGGGTTTAAATGGCGGCAAACAATCCTTCCCGCATCTTTAATAGGTGCTGGTGCGGTTGCGCTCGCCCCTGGTTTCATCAGAAACGGTAGCCGTGACATCACAAACAACGTGATAGATATACGGGGGAGCAACAATCGGCTCGAGTTTGACGATTACATACAGTATCTTCCGGTTGCCGGTTCTTTAATGTTGGGCTGTGCTGGCATAAAGGCAAAGCATCCATCCCGTGACAGATTTTTTATTATTGCTACTTCCTATGCGACATTGGCAGTTCTTACAAATGTTCCGAAATTCTGCATTGATGAGAAAAGGCCGGAGTTTGCAGGTCACAACTCTTTCCCTTCAGGACATACTGCAACAGCTTTCATGGGTGCTGAACTTGTGCGGATGGAATACGGTGGTTGGTATGGAATCGGTGCTTATACCATCGCAGCTGGGGTAGGGTTCATGCGGATGTATAACGGAAGGCACTGGCTGCATGATGTTGTGGCTGGTGCGGGAGTCGGTATATTGAGCGCACGTGTCGGTGAATGGAGTTGCCGCTTGTGGCAAAAAATCTTTCAAACAAATGGAAAGAAAGAAAACGACCTTGTTTTTACGCCCGTTGCAATACCTGTTAACGGTGGATATTATGGTTTCACTATGGGGTGTTTCTTTTGAGTCACTGTATTATCGTAAGAACCGGTTTATGGCATGGTTTGGATATCAAGTCCACCATGCCATCGGTTTTTCAGTCCGATGTTATCTTGGTTTCATTTCTTTCGCAGGTGGATGTCAATCGTTGTCCCAGCTGTCCCAGTCACTGTCATTTTTCTTTGCTCGTCCCTCACCTGCTGACGACTCCTCATCACTTATGTCGAGAAAAAGTCCTCCTTCCATCTTTGCAGAACTGCCGGAACCGCTTAGAAGCACTGCCGGAAT
>OLPC01001209.1_pt1 | contig 23070 bp, 17 predicted proteins | sample 1672341 | NCBI WGS metagenome assembly OLPC01 (sample SAMEA3136673, study PRJEB25190) | human gut metagenome | reverse complement strand
GTTTCTGCTCTAGTAGGCATGTTTCCCTTGAAATTTGTTAATCCTATATTATCCTTTTCACTATCTACTCTATTAAATATTACTTCTGCTGCTGTATTGCCATGAACAGCATAATGCATTTTGTGGACATTCCGGTAATCGCGAACAGCTTCGGCAGGAAAATGGAACAGCCTAAAAGTCCAATAACTGAACCTACCCATACACAGCCACGCAGCCAGTTGAATGGCTCACAGATTTTGAACAGAATCATAAATCCTACAATGGCAAGGAGCATCGTTCCTGCTGTGGAAATGTCTGTCTCTCCCAGTCCAAATGTCTGCCCAAAGACTGCCATGGCAGCTACCGCCAGTACGTCAGTCAGGCCGGCCGGCAGAGCTTTTAACACCACATTTGTCAGGAAATGTCCTTTGATCACATCTTTATTCGGCTGGAATGCCAGGAAGAATCCCGGAATTCCAATGGTGAACATGCTGATCAGTGAAATCTGTGACGGCCGTAATGGATAGCTCATCATAAATACAACCGAGAACAGGGACAACAGGAATGAGAAAATGTTCTTTACCAGGAACAGGCTGGCTGATCGCTGGATATTGTTGACCACTCGCCTTCCTTCTAATACAACTGACGGCATACATGCAAAGTTGGACTCCAACAACACAACCTGCGCCGCCTGGCATGCCGCATCACTTCCCGATGCCATAGCTACGCTGCAATCCGCATCCTTAAGTGCCAGCACATCGTTAACTCCGTCACCGGTCATGGCAACAGTCTTTCCCTGATCTTTCAATGCTTGAACAAACTGACGCTTCTGCCCCGGTGTCACACGCCCAAATACCGTATATTTTGCAATCGCATTTGCAATATCCTCATCTGTCTGAAGTGTCGTCGCATCAACATATTCCTCTGCATTTACAATACCGGCTTCTTTCGCGACCTCTGATACAGTCAGCGGATTATCACCGGAAATAACTTTGACTCCCACGCCCTGCTCTGCAAAGTATGCAAATGTCTCCGGTGCTTCTTTACGGATTGGATTTGCCAGAAGGACATATGCCATCGGCAGAACCTTTCCTGTCAATTTTCCGCCATCTAATGCTGCATCATAAGAGCCAAATACAAGTACACGATACCCTTTTCTTGCATACTCGCTGATATCCGGTTTGTAAGTGTCATAATCCTCGCGGAGCACGAACTCCGGAGCTCCGATTACATAAGACTTCTCCCCGAACATGACTCCACTGTATTTTGTCACAGAAGTAAATGGAACAACCTTAGAGGCAGACTGTTCCGTCTTCTTTTTAAAATAATCCTTCAACGCCTCCATGGTGCTGTTATCGCTGCTCATGGCTCCCACAAAATCAGACAGAAGACCATTTAACTCCGGCATCTTCTCTGCATCATATTCCTTTGTCGGGATCATGTCTTTGACACTCATAGAATTCTCAGTGATCGTTCCTGTCTTATCCACACAAAGCACATTGACGCGAGCCAGCGTCTCAATACTCTTCATATCGTGAAGCAGAACTTTCTTATGAGCCAGTCTCATAGAACTGACAGCCAACGCCACACTTGCCAGCAGATATAATCCTTCCGGAATCATACCAAGAACTGCTGCCACCATGGAAACAATACTGTTTCGGAAGCTCTGATCATTAAAGAAAAATCCTTGTACAAACAACGTAATACCAATCGGAATCAACGCAATACCGACAAATTTTACCAACTTATCCAGTGAGCGGATCATTTCCGACTGCTCGCCTTTCTTCATAGCCTTCGCTTCCAATGTCAGCTTGGAAATGTAAGAATCCACTCCGACTTTATCAAGACGGGCATGGCACTCTCCTGCTACCACAAAACTTCCGGACATAAGCTCCGCTCCCGGAGCTTTCGTAATCTCATCAGATTCACCAGTCAACAGTGATTCATTGACTCGCACTTCGCCGGATACTACAATTGCATCGGCACAGATCTGATTTCCCGCTTTGAATATTACAATATCATCCAGTACCAGTTCTTCTGAATCCACTAACGACTTTTTCCCGTCACGCACAACACTGGCATGCGGTGCATTTAACATGTTCAGCTTTTCCAATACATTTTTCGCACGAATCTCCTGCACGATACCAATTAATGTATTAAAAATAATGACTGGAAGAAATGTCAGATCACGAAATGAACCGACAAGACATAACAAAATTGCCAATACAAGAAAAATTAAGTTAAAGTAAGTACAGACATTTTCCCGGATAATTTCTTTCGTGGTCTGTGCCGGTGGTGCGACTGACACATTGCGCCAACCATCCTCACGGTGCTGCTCCACCTGAGCCGCCGAAAGTCCCGCTTCGGGATTCGGATTATATCTCGGTGTCTCCCGGCGCTCTATCTCATAATCCTGCGGTTCTTCCAGAACCTCATGCTTTTTACGCAATGCCATAAATATTCCTCCTGTGTATCTGAAGCTTCAAGATATCTGCCCGTCATTTTCTGGCAAATCTTAGAATCTATCATACAATATGAAAATTTTTCCTTTATGGTATTTATTATACATCGAAACCCTTTCCCAGACTATGAATTCTTTGTTAAAAAATTCTAAGAAAGAATAAAAGAACTTGATGAACATCCGGAGCTAAATAAAAACAGAAAAATTACTCAAGCACAAACAGAAAAAATAGTAAAATTTATATTATTTCACATTGAATTCCTTAAGAAAAGGGCACCCCTGATTACAGTTAGGGACACCCTTAATCGCTGATGGTGACGTAGTATTTTGACATTTTACTACGTCCCCAATTAAATTATTGTCTTCGTTTTATTACTTTTAACCTTGTGAATTCTTCTCTTTCTTTTTCTTCCAGCGCGTTGTTGATGTTGTAGACCAGATTCGTGTACATCGGTATGGTGATGTTCTTCAGAGCATTGGCACGTTTCTGTGTCTTTTTGATGTTCGTTGCCAGACGATATGCTGAGTTCTCGACTTCAGCCAGCTTGATGGTCAGATTCTTTACCTTTCGGAATGCCTCCCTGGCGATATCCAGCGATTCTCCTGTATCTCCGAGTGAGTAGGTCAGGTCATTCTGCTTTTCATCATATTTGATATGTGGAATCTCTGTTCCCATAATACTTCTAGTCTGTATACGAATGGAATCTTCAATTGGTACAGTGAATGCGAATTCCTGTACCCTGCTGATTCCCATCTCAATATTAGCGCGCTGCAGGCACGCATATGCCTGGGTAAATGTGGAATCTATCTCTTCCTGGATGCCTTTTGCCTCATCGATAAGTCCCATCAGTTCTTTAAGAAGTATATTTCGTTTTTTGTCCATCAGTTCATAGCCCTGATTGGCAAGTGCCAGCGAGTTTTTGGCAAGCATCAGATTTCCCTTGGTCGGAAACTCTCTTGGATCCATAGACTCCCTCCTTTCCCATTTTTGCAATATAGCAATTATAATGCAAGAATTCTGGCATATTTTCCAGATTCCTGCACTTCTAAATCATTTTTACGCTTCATTCTTCTTCGGATAATAGAAATCAATGAGTTTTGTATCGATTCGATCCAGTTCTTCTCTTGGAAGCAGTGCTAACAGTTCCCAGCCAAGATCCAGCGTCTCTTGAATGGTACGGTTCTCTGTTGTTCCTTGACCAATATAACGCTGTTCGAATTCGCGTCCGAACTCCAAATATTTCTTATCCAGTGGTGACAATTCATCTTCACCGATAACGGAGGCCAGGTTTCTTGCCTCTCCTACTTTTGCGTAGGAAGCAAATAACTGATTCGCCAGCGCCTGGTGATCGTCTCGCGTATAGCCTTCTCCGATTCCGTCTTTCATCAGACGTGACAGTGACGGCAATACATTAATTGGCGGATAAACTGACTGTCCATAAAGATTGCGGTCCAATACGATCTGACCTTCCGTAATATATCCGGTCAGGTCAGGAATCGGGTGCGTGATGTCGTCATTCGGCATGGTCAGGATCGGAAGCTGTGTCACCGATCCATTTGCCCCTTCCACAATTCCGGCACGCTCATAAATTGTTGCCAGTTCACTGTAAAGATAACCTGGATATCCTTTTCGTGACGGAATTTCTCCTCTTGAAGAGGATACCTCACGAAGTGCCTCTGCAAAAGAAGTCATGTCTGTCAGGATTACAAGAATATGCATGTTACACTCAAACGCCAGATATTCTGCCACAGTCAGTGCTACCTTTGGTGTGATCAGACGCTCTACGACAGGGTCATTTGCCAGGTTCAGGAACATACACACATGGTCGGATACTCCGTTCTCATCAAATGTCTTGCGGAAGAAATCTGCCACGTCATGCTTAACTCCCATAGCTCCAAACACAATTGCGAAATCTTCATCAGAATCACCGCCCAGAGAGGCCTGTTTTACAATCTGCGCTGCTAACTGGTCATGTGGAAGTCCGTTTCCTGAGAAAATTGGAAGCTTTTGTCCACGGATCAGTGTTGTCAGACCATCAATAGCTGAAATTCCTGTCTGGATATAGTTTCTTGGATACTCACGTCTGACCGGATTAAGCGGAAGTCCGTTGACATCACGTTTATCCTCGGAAATGAGTGGTCCCATATCATCGATCGGCTGTCCGATTCCGTTAAAGGTTCTTCCAAGCATTTCCGGTGATACAGTAACCTCCATCGGACGTCCCATCAATCTCGTATGTGTATTGTCCAGGGACATATTCTCGGTTCCTTCAAATACCTGAATGATTGCTTTATCCTCATTCAGTTCCACAATACGTCCCATTTTCTTTGTTTTATGATCGACTACAAATTCCACGATTTCATCATAGAATGCGTCCTGAACTCCTTCCAGCACAACCAGAGGGCCTTCAACGCTGCTTAGTCCCAGATATTCTATTGCCATGATCTTGACCTCCTTCTATGCATTTTTCTCAATCACTGTATCGTAGAAACGGTCGATATCTACTTTGTACATATCTAATAATTGTAACTCGCCATTTGGCACATCGTATTTGATAGCGATAACTTTCTCAAAGATACCCTCTGCCTTCAAAACAGACATCGGCATACCTCTTGCCACCAGTTCTCTGCATTTCTTATAGAGATACAGAATAATATCCATCATACCGAACTGCTTCTTTAGAGATACACACGTATCGTCTTTGTGAAATGCGTTCTGCTGCAGGAATCCAAGGCGAATCACGCGGGCAATCTCCAATGTCAGCTTCTGATCATCCGGAAGTACATCACTACCGATCAGTTTTACAATCTCCATGAGACTGTTCTCCTGGTTCAGAATATTCATCAGACGGTTCCGATAGTCCACAAACTTTGGAGATACATTATCAGCATACCATGCACTTAAATCCGGTAAATACTCGCTGTAACTGGTCAGCCAGTGGATCGCCGGATAATGTCTTGCATATGCCAGAGACTTATCCAGTCCCCAAAAGCAACGGATAAATCGCTTCGTATTCTGTGTGACCGGCTCGGAGAAGTCTCCTCCCTGCGGAGATACTGCTCCAATGATTGTAACAGAACCTACAGATCCATTTAATGTCTGCATCATACCGGCACGCTCATAGAATGCAGAAAGTCTGGATGCCAGATAAGCCGGGAATCCTTCCTCTGCCGGCATCTCTTCCAGACGTCCGGACAGCTCACGAAGAGCCTCTGCCCAACGGGATGTAGAATCCGCCATAATTGCGACATCATATCCCATGTCACGATAATACTCAGCCAGTGTAAGTCCTGTGTAAATAGATGCCTCACGGGCAGCTACCGGCATGTTGGATGTGTTGGCAATCAGAGTCGTTCTGTCCATCAGCGGATTCCCCGTTCTTGGATCCACCAGTTCTGAGAACTCCTCCAGAACCTGTGTCATCTCATTTCCGCGCTCTCCGCATCCGATATATACAATAATGTCCGCATCGGACCATTTTGCGATCTGATGCTGGCTCATCGTCTTTCCTGTTCCGAATCCTCCCGGAATTGCGGCTGTTCCGCCTTTCGCCAGAGGGAACATAGTATCCATGACACGCTGTCCCGTCACAAGCGGAACTCTTGCAGAATAACGGTGATGCACCGGCCTTGGCACACGGATCGGCCATTTCTGCATCATGGAGAGTTCTTTTCTCTCCCCTTCTGTTGTCTCGATCACAACAAGTGTATCATTGATATGATACTGTCCGTCAGGTACGACACTGACCACGATTCCTTCCACATCCGGCGGAACCATACATTTGTGCACGATCGCATGCGTCTCCGGAACTTCTGCAATGATTGCCCCGCCCTGGAGTGCGTCACCTTCTGCAACCGTCATGTGTGTATCCCACAATTTATCAAGATCCAGAGAATCTACACTGACACCTCTTGTAATAAATGCGCCATTACTTGCCTGCGCAATCTTTTCCAGCGGACGTTCAATTCCGTCGAAAATATTATTGATAATTCCAGGTGCGAGGATAACAGATACTGCATCTCCGGTACCCTCCACAATCTCTCCCGGCTTCAGACCGGAAGTCTCCTCATAGACCTGAATCGTTGTCCTGTCCTTGTCCAGAGAAATAACCTCTCCTACCAGACGTTCTTCTCCTACATAGACCATCTCGGACATCTTAAATCCGGTCCTGCCTTTCAGATAAATGACAGGGCCGTTAATTCCATATATTTTTCCAGTATGTTTAGCGTCCACTTCCCATACCTCCTCCAAATGCGAACTTCTGATATTCTCTCTCCAGCGCGCCCTTAAATGCATAATCTACCAGAATATTTCTCTCTGGAATGACTGCACGGATTCCACCGATAAAGTCTTCTTTGCTGATACTCAGTGTAAATCCTGTCTTCTCCTCCAGATACGCTTTCTTATCTGCGTCTGTCGGATTAACATAAATCGTCATCTCGCCGCGGTCAGAATATGCTACCGCTTTTTCAATATATTTTACCAGAAGATCCTGATATTTTTCCGTCTTCATATATGCAGACAGTTTTTCTTCGACTTCTTTAAAAAGCTGCTTTTTCAAACGCTTCTGGGCAGCTCCAAGCTCTCGCTTAAGTTCCAGCGCAGCCTTTGAATTCGCCATACCAAGCTGCTGCTTCACGCTGGTCTTTTCAGCCTTGATTCTTGTGTCTGCCTGTATCAGTGCCTCTGCTTTATGTTGCTCAAAGACATGGGTAAGCGCCTTCTTATGCTGTTCCACAATCGCATTCCCTTTGCTTCTTGCCTCCTGCATTGCAGATTCCTGCAGTCTTGTTATCTTCTCATCTACTGTCACACAATCACCTGCTTCCTATAGTTTTAATCCTATAGCCTCATTCACATACGATGTGATAAAGTCTTTTTTACGTCCGGTTCCGTGTCTGTCCGGAATCTCGATCAAAAGCGGCATGGTCCGCTGTAACTTAATCTCGTTGATAAGATCCGGGAACTCCCGTCCGAACCGCTCAGTCAGCAGAATGACACCAACTTCTTTGTCATTCATGGCATTTTCTAATTCTTCACGCAGTTCGTTTCTTTCATGTACAACGACTCCATCTACGCCCGCCAGTCTCAGTCCCGTCAGAGTATCGACATTATCACTGATCAGATACATTTTCATCTTATAATTTACCGAGGATCATGAAGGAGATGATCAGTCCATACAGACACACACCTTCTGCCAGTCCTACGAAGATCAGTGACTTACCAAGTGCGCTGGAGTCCTCGCTGATTGCTCCAAGAGCGGCACTTGCTGCACTTGCTACGGCAATACCACCACCGACACAGGAAAGACCGGTTGACAGTGCGGCTGCGATATAACCAAATCCAGTTGCATTTGAAGCGGCTGCTGTTGTCTCTGCAGCGTATACCGGATCTCCGGAAAATAACATGATCGCTGCGATGGCAAATGCTCCAAAATAAAAGACAACATTTGCTCCAAGTGCACGTTTGTAACGTTTCTTACTTCTCTCTCCCTTAAGGAAATAACCAAATGGTACGATAATCCCAAGTACCAGTGCTGCCACCAGTAATAATTTTACAGTTAATGTCATGACTTCTTCCTCCTACTCGCTCTGTTTATGAAATGGTTTGAATTCTCTTCCTGTTCCTTTATAAAAACGGCTGAACATCTCGTAATATTCCAGACGCAGAACCTGGATACCAACTACCAATCCTTCCAGTCCACAGACTATGATATTACCGATGACAAATATGATCCAGTTCGTGCTTCCCGCACTCGCTCCGGAGAGCATCAGTACAACTTCCATCATTGCCGCATGGCTCACTGCAAATGCTCCGATACGCACATAAGAAATGGTATTGGAGAAGTAGCTTAACATGGTCTCGAACAATTCAAAAAATGCCTGTACAAAGAACATGACCTTGCCGCCTTCCATTTTCTTATGACGTTTCTCTACCAGATTTCCAAGTGGCTCTTTAAATACAAAGAGGAGCACCGGAATTCCAAGGAAAATCACAAGCATTACATTTCCCGGAGTCTTGTGTCCGGTCATATAAAGTACTACTGTCAGTACCAGGAATCCATAAAATACAAGTCCTGCCACACCATTGGTGGAGAATAACATATTTCCCTTATCGTGGGCTTTCGCCGAATTGATAATATTGAAGATCATCACCAGAATATTCAGTGCCATACCAAATGCAATGGCAACGACGAATACGGTGTTAAGCTGCCCGATAAACGGCAGATTCGTCATTGCCGATACAGGCCTTAACCAGCGGGCTTCAATAATATCTTCAAATCCAAATACGCTTCCGAACATAAATCCGAAGAACATGGAAAAAATACCTGCAATGGAAATAATTCCTGCCAGATTGATCTTCTTTGTCAGATACAGGATTCCGCCAATTGCAAAGAGGCAGAAGCCCTGGCCAAGATCTCCGAACATGGCTCCGAATATAAATGTATAGGTCAGTGCCACGAACATGGTCGGGTCCATCTCATCGTGAGCCGGAAGTCCGTACATCTTGATAAACATTTCAAATGGTTTAAATACCTTCGGGTTCTCAAGCTTTGTCGGGGGATCACCAAAATACTGGTCACGCTCATCTTCGACCATGATACTGATCTTATCGTCATCCTGGGTCTCAGCAAGAAGCGCATCTACATCCTTTTCACTCATCCAGCCACATAAGATATAGAACTCATCCCTCTCATCCTCACTGGCCACTCTCGCTGCAAGTTTACGGATATCAAAGTTGTCCGCAAGCTCCTGCAGTCTCTTTCTCGCTCCCAGAAGCTTGGCTGCATTACGTTTCATAAGTGCTGTAATCTTATCCTCATCTGCGTCAATATCTTTTTGCACTGCTTCAATATCCTGATCCAGCTTCTCACACGCTTCTTTAGGAGTTCCGATGTAAGCATCTGTCACGTCAATTCTCTCAAAGTGCAGTGCCCGGAATGTGTTATCCGCTTTCGCAATATCCGCATTTGCCGCTATGTAACAGCCATAGACAAAACCTTTGTCTTTTCCCGCCTCCAGAAATATGGCATTCAGACTGTCGGCCAGATATTTTTCAAGACGTCTGTAATAGTCTAGCGAAATGCGTCCGAACCGTACCTGCATGTACTGATACTGCAATGCTTTATGAACATCCACTTTCAACGCAGAAAATGGTTTCAGGACATTTTCCTTTCCAAGCAATTCTTCCTTCTTAAGCTTCAGCCTTTCTCTGTCTTCCACAAGTCCCAGATAATCATGATTCAGATCCCGGATCAGCGCCAGCATATCATCCTTTGATCCTGACAAATCTGCCCGAATTTCCCCGTCCTCCGGCAGAAGCTGTGCGAACTGCTCTGCCTTTGCAAGCGGATCTCTGTACGGGTTCACTTCCACGAACGGCATGATATTTTCCGTCGTCTTAAGTTCTGTCACCGCATTTTCAATCTGCATCTCATATTTTGACAGATATTTCTCGCATACCCGGTCGATGTCATCTCTCGGACCGCTGATATTTAAGAATCTCATTTTTACAATCACTTGCTCTCACCTCCCAAGTATGTCAATATCTCCTGTCTGGTCAGTCCATAACGGATACACTCTAACGCTGTCGTCAGCTTGTCGATTTCCTGCTCCTTCAAGAATAAAAATGCGTGCATCGTTGCATCGGAATAAGGATCCTTCTGCCTGTCAGATATATAGAGATCCCGTAAAATATCTTTGATACTCTTTTCTATGGACTGCCCCTCTTTCATGTGGACATGTGTTCCATAGTAAGTATTCTCAATCTGCTTTTTCATCTCTTCCACATTCGGTGCTTCCACGATTGCCTTAAATTCTTCCGTACTTAAATGAAAATGATATGGAAGCGTCAGTGCATAGATTTCTGCCGGAAGCATACGATAATACTGCTTCGCACGGTACGCCCATTGAATGTTCATGAGATCCATCTTGATTCCCACATCTCTTGAAAAACGCTCTCTGGATTTTCCGGAGAATACCTTTCTTCCCCGCCTCCAGTAATTAGTAAAATAGTAAAGCTCCAGTGCCTGATCGTAGTCAAATAATGTCGCTGCCCCGGAATCCCGGATTGGTTTTAATGCTTCATAATACTCACTGCCCCGTAAGTTATCCACAAGTTCGTCGATATTTGTGGAAGTTATCAACTTATCAATAGAAAGTTTTGAGTATTTATCAAAAAATTCCTTCTTATAATCCAGGTCATAAGGCTTGTCATAATGGTTAAATACGATTCTCAGACAATAGTTGATCACACTGACTTCATACTTCTTCCAGTAAATCTTCAGAAATTTCTTCTGGTCGATTCCCGCAAACCGGAAGATTCTTGTGTAATCATTATACAGAGACTGATACAACATCTTCTCAATATCACCTCGATGAAGATGCGCCAGTTCCAACTGATCCATATAGACTGCGTAGGCCGGTTTCGTCTTCAGAAATTCCACCACCTGCACAACATCCGTAAAACCGGAAATAGTCTCATAGTCAGCCTGTGTAAGAAGCTTTGCCTGCATTGCGCGGATCTTCGTCGTAAGTCCGCTGTATGCCATCACATTGCCCATTGTTCTCTTCCTCGCTATATTTCTTTTTGAAATGTCTGAAATTCTGATACCTGTGGTTTACTCCTCGCTTCATGCTCCCACTGGCATCTTATATTACACTTCTATTATATGACGCAAAATACCTTCTGCATAAACTGCATGAGCCATCTCATATTCCTTTTCCAATGTCTGAACTGCCTCGTGATTCTTCTCACGCTGACTCTTCAGGAATTCATCGACCTGCCGCTTTCCATCTTCCCGGATTCTGGTAAGTTCTGCCTGCGTCTTCTCATCCAGTTCTTTATCAAACTGATCTCTCTGCGCCTGAATCTCCTGCTCAACCTGACTCTTATCTTCTTCTGCCTTCGCCACAATACTGCGCGCAGTGTTCTCAATATCATCCAGTCTTTCAATCACAGATTTCATAAGCCGCCCCCTTCTTGTTATCTGTCTGACCAAAGCCACATATCATCACAGAACTCTCTAAAAAACTCGCACTTTTTTAATGATTTCTCAAAAAATATACTGAAATTCTAACAGTTTTCTATGATATGAAATATTTTGGAAAATAGCTCTAAATCAGAACGTTTATATTTAACTATAGTCTCTAAATTGCACAATTGTCAAGTAAGTTATGCCGATTTTTGTGTAATTTTTATACATTTCCACCAAAGTGTATGGATATTTCATTAGTAAAAATCACAAGACTATTTTTGTATATACTAAGCGGTTCATCAATGTTGTATAAAGGAATGTTTTTCATCCTTAAAAATGTTTTTGCTGATTTTGCTACATAACCAACAAACCAACTTACCTTCTTTCTACTCCTAATAATTTCTCACATTAAATAAAACGAAGGAAACTCAAATCTGATTGGTTTCCTTCCTCACACTCTTTCATCTCTTATGCTCTTTTTATTTCTTTCTGCTCTTCCTGTATACCAAAAATTATTTACACAATTTTCTCACTTCTTCCACTGTCTTCTGTGCAATTGACGCAATCTGTTCTTCTGAAATCCCTGCCTTCCACATGGAACGAATCATTTCATTCTGACCTTCTTCTCTTCCAATCCGTTCACCTTCTTCTCTTCCAATCCTGGTCGCATAATGGAGCTGTGCATACTTATCCCGCTTATACTTCAATCTCGTCTCATACTCCAGACGCTTCTTCTCGTCCGCACTGAGTCTGTCCAGTTCTTCATACGCTTCTCCAAAATACTCGTCCTGCTTTGCCATCTCTTTTAACTCCTTCCGGCTCTTTGCATTAAGGAATCGCATCCACCTTATGATCCCTTCTTCATTTTGATCTTCCGGTGGTAATTTTCCCAATTCCAACACATGAATCTCCATAACATCTGTATAAACTTCTCCCGTCTTGGTATCACAAAATGTAATCTTCCGATAGCACCTGCTATCCTCCGGGAAATGTACAAAATCCAGGATACTGACATGGATGCATTTCTGAATTTTGTCATAATCATCGCCTTTATGAATCTGATCTGTGACCATCTTGCTCAGATAAAACACAATGCGCTTTTTCCAGAAATCAAATTCTGCCACCTGCATCTCAAAGTCTATCTGTGTACCATCATGCATTTCAACACGCACATCCAAAACCCCATATTTATCATCTTCATACTCTTTTCTGAGTACGGTCGGCAATAATCTTGTCTCCTTGATTTCTTCCGGTCTTACTCCCAACAACGCTGCAATAATTCCTTTTCGTACCTTTTCATTTCTCATCAGTTCTTTGAAACAAAAATCCACGGTTGGAAGCATGATAAACTCGTCATCTGTGCGGTTCTTTTGTACCTTAGTTCCTGTTCTTTTTGACATATACTCTCCTCTCCGACAACTGTCTATAGTCTGAGAAAAGATTATCTAAAGATATTTTACCATATATTAATAGTATATTCCAGTTGGATATGCTATTCTTCAAATAACATTCTGTGCCGCACCAGGTTTCTTCCCAGCCTATATTCACTTGTCACACGTTCATCACTTTGGAATAACGCCCGATACTCTAAGCCTCCGAAATGAATGAAATTAAATAGATACCTTTGGCAGATAACAAGAATCGTCATCCGCGTGACGTTAGAATAACACATATATGATAGTTTTGCAATAAATAAATCTGCAACTTTCGCACATAATAAAATCCATCTGCTGGTTTTCCAAACACCGTCCGGCTTTCCGAAAATTTCCGATACGCAAAATCCAGCCAACTGTTACTCAGATAATTGAGGAATTTGCAACATTTTGCGAGCATCATTAATCTGTAAGTGCACTGTCTGAGCCGCCCTTTGGCGAGTTTGCACGCACAGATTTAATAGATAGCGCAGCAAAATTTGTAAAAATTCATCATATCTGATGACAGCTGGCTGGATTATTATATTATGTCGAATTATCTAACACATTTTTACTGAGTTCTCAGCTCTGCTCCCATCTTCTTCTGCAGCTTCTTCATAACCTGATTTGCTACATTTTCAATCTCCTGGGAAGTCAGTGTCTTCTCATTAGATCCGATGGTCAGTCTGATTGTCACAGATTTCTTGCCCTGTGGGATCTGTTTTCCACGGTACTCATCTACGAAATCTGCTTTCTTAAGGAACTCGCTGGCTTTCTTCTTGCCAAGAATTGCCTCATGCATATCACTCCATACTGCATTGGAGTCAAAGAGCATGGAAATGTCATATTCGTTCTCCGGATATGCTGCAAGGTGAGTGAATTTATTGGTTCTGGAAATGAGTGGTTTCAGTTTCAGAACATCTAATTCAAAGAGCATTACGGACAAGTTCTTGATTCCGCAGTCCATAGATGCCTTCTTAGCCAGAAGTCCCATATCACCAATCTTCTCATCTCCACGGTAAATGTTGAGCCATACTACATTGTCAGCCCATACTGGTTTCTCTTCTTTTCTGAACTCAAATGCTGCCTGATGTGTATAACGTGGCATATACTCCAGAACACCTTTTGCTTCCTGGAAGAGTTCTTTCACATCTTTCACACTGCTTGCAAATGCTCCGGCAATGTAGCGGCGCTGCTCTGGCAGTAACTCAGACTTGTCGTATGGTGAAGTATAGTTTGCATCATGGAATACCTGAGCTTCCTCAAAGATTGAGAAATCATTGAAGTAACGCTCATTCTTTGCAACTGCCTCGCAAATGTTCGGAAGCAGAGAAGCACGCAGGTAACTGAGATCCGGTGCCGGTGGTGTTGAAAGACGAAGCATTCCTTCTGTCGTCTGCATAATTGCATTCAGATATACATCATTTACCCAAGGATATGTGTAGATTTCCTGCATTCCACAACGAATTGCAAGGAACTCTTTCATATTTCTTACAAGATCCTGATCTTTCTGATTGATTGCACTGTCAAATGTTGTTGTAAATGATGTTGGCTCGAAATTGTCGTATCCATACATTCTGGCAACTTCTTCCATTACATCATCTTTAATGGAAATGTCACCTGTAGAACGCCATGTCGGAGCGATAACGTGCATGTCCTCACCATTGATCTGTACATCAAATCCAAGTTTTTCAAGCTTGCCCTGGATCTCATCATTTGTCAGATGCTTTCCAAGTCTCTTCTCAAGCCATACAAGGTTTACATCAATCTCAGCTCTCTTGAGTTTCTTTACATATTTATCACAGTAACCTGTCACTTTCATTTCCGGATACAGCTCTTTGAAATACTGCATGGAAAGTGCAAGTGCCTGGTCGCATCTCTCAGGATCGATAGCTTTTTCATATCTTGAAGAAGCTTCTGTACGGTTATCATAACGAAGTGCAGTTCTTCTGATTCCTGCTGCTTCAAAGTTTGCGACCTCAAGAATGACACGCTCTGTCTTAGGCAGGATAGAATCCTTTGCTCCACCCATAACACCGGCCAGTGCAACAGGTCCCTCGGAATCTGTAATTACAAGGTCATCTGTACAAAGAGAAAGCTCTTTGTCGTTCAGAAGAAGTAACTTCTCATTTTCTGCTGCATGTCTTACAACGATGTGATCAGAAATGTTATCTGCGTCAAATGCATGTGTCGGGTTACCAGTTGCAAGCATGACGTAGTTTGTAATGTCAACCAATGCATTGATTGGACGCATACCAACCTTCCAGATTCTACTCTGCATCTGATATGGTGCCTCTTTTACATTTACACCAGACATTTCTACTCCGATATATCTTGGACATCTGTCTGGATCAGCAATCTCTACATTAAAATCAGACTGTACATCTGTCTCAAATGGCTTGATCTCAGCTAATGGCAGATTGTATAATGCTGCAATCTCGCGAGCGATACCATAGTGTCCCCACAGATCCGGTCTGTTTGTCATTGATTTGTTATCAATCTCAAGAAGAACGTCGTTCAGATCAAGGGCATCTGCCAGAGTTGTTCCTGCCGGTACATCAAATGCGGACAGGTCAAGAATCTCTGCTTCCTGAGATGCCGGGAAGAGATCTCCCAGTCCAATCTCGTCAGATGCACAGATCATTCCGTAGGAAGCCACGCCACGAAGTTTAGACTTCTTGATCTCAACAGGCTCTCCCTCTCCATGCCAGCGGACAATTGCTCCCGGGCAGGATACGGCAACGCGCATACCTTTTTCCAGATTGATACCACCGCAGACGATGTCTTTGATTTCACCGTCACCGATGTCTACTTTGCAGACACGAAGTTTGTCTGCATTTGGATGTGGCTCGATATCCTCGATCACACCTACTACCATATGGTCAAAACGGTCTGCCAGGTACTCGACGTCCTCAACCTCAACAGTATCCATAGTCAGATCATATGCAAGCTGTTTCATATCCATATCTTCAGGGATATTTACAAAATCTTTAATCCATGATAATGATAATTTCATCTTTATTCTCCTCCGCTTATCTGAACTGTCTCAGGAATCTTAAATCGCCACTGTGGAACAATCTTACGTCATCCACACCGTAACGCATCATAACCAGTCTGTCCAGACCGATATTTACATAGAAACCTGTGTACTCATCCGGATCCAGTCCTGCTGCACGAAGTACATTTGGATGTGGGGATCCACCCGGCATAACCTCGATCCAGCCCACATGTTTACATACGCTGCAGCCTTTTCCGCCGCACACCTGACACTCCATGTCGATCTCAAATCCTGGCTCTACAAATGGGAAGAAACCGGAACGCATTCTTACCGGAACGTCTCTTCCGAATACTTTACTTAAAATGCTCTGGATCATAACTTTTCCGTCTGTGAACTTGATATCCTTATCCACAATCAGAGCCTCATACTGGAAAAATGCTCTCTCATGATGTGAATCTGTTGTCTCGTTACGATATACACGTCCCGGATATACAAAACGATACGGCGGTTTGTGTGTCTGCATATAACGGACACTTCCTCCTGTCAAATGTGGTCTCAGGCAAAGCTTTTCATTTGTGCTTCCACTGTCATGACCCTCCAGCCAGTATGTGTCCATACTCTCTCTTGCCGGATGATTCGGAGGAAAGTTCAGTTTATCAAATGCATATAACTCACTTGTGATGTCATCCTCCTGGAAAATCTCAAATCCCATAGAACGGAATGCATCGTTCAGGTCATAGCACATCTGTGTGATTGGGTGAAGTCCTCCGTTCGGCGGCAGGATTCCCGGTACAGAACAATCAAAGTCCGGTGAAACCTCAGAAGCTTTCAGCTTCAGCTCTGTTCTCTTAGAGTTGATCAGCTCTGTCACCTGATTCTTAGCCTGGTTGAGCACCTTTCCCATCTCCGGGCGAAGCGCTGCGTCAAGCTTCGGCATCTCCTTCATTAACATACTTAACGCACCCTGTTTTCCAACATATGCATTCTTCACATTCTGCAGTTCATTTTCATTTGCTGCTTCAGAAATCTTAGTTTTCACTTCTGATAAAATACTGTTGATTTTATCTTTCATCCTAATTCCCCTTTCTACTACTCTTTAAGTTCAGCGTCTCTTTTTATTTTAAGTTACTGTTCAGAGCTAACTTTCAAAATATTCCATATTTTGAAATTATGCTTAACTTTGGACGTAAACATTTTATTGAAAATAAAAAAAGCACCGCCACTTGTGATTAACAAGGGACGATGTTACTCGCGGTACCACCCTATTTCAGAGTCCTTATAACTCTGCACTCTTTTATGTGTATTCGATCTGCTACACGAACATCCAACTTAACGCACTTACTTTTGACAAATGCTTTTCATCAGAAGACTCCCATACTGAAATTTCCAAAAGGTTCGCGTGAAATGCTCTCAGCCGGTGACACTTCATCTCTGCTTCACTACATCTTCTGTACTTACATATGTTCATAGTCCAAAATCAAAAATATTATTGCATAAATTCATACATTTGTCAACGGTCGCATTTATCCATATCAGAACGTTATGATTCCAATGCAAAATTGCTATTTTACGTCTTATTTTCACTATGCTATGATGACACTAGTTAAAAAATCAACACATTATTGAAAGAAAGAGGTATATTATGGACGACAACAAAATGTGTCTTGAGAAACAGCCGTTATCTCAGGAAATGCTTGAAAAAATGAATGCCTACTGGCGTGCTGCCAACTATCTGTCAGCCGGTCAGCTCAATCTTCTGGACAATCCATTCCCCAAGAATTATAATCAAATATAGAAAGCAATGAAAAATCTCCCGAAAGGAGCCGATGCACATGAAAAAATCCGCTGACAAATTGGCAATTGCATATGTAATTATATTATCTCTGATTCCGGTACTTGCTCTTCCGAATCTTATATTCCAGAGCCATGTACTCGATGCGATTCCATATGATGCCTCCGCTCTCACTACGGAATTAGGATTTTTTCTGTCAAACCTGCCTGCTATCATTTACATTATGGTGCTTTATATTCTTGGAATCCTAAATATCTGGAAATCTTTTTCTTCCTATGAGGAAGGTGATTCCACTGCTCTTATAAACCGCATGCTCATACATAAGTACGGGCTTGTTGCGTTTTTCCTATACGACTTTATTCTGCTGTTCACCCTATATTTTTTCGCAGGTGCAGCACTGACATTCATGACCGGAGGTCTGATTATACCACTTATGCTCCCAATCATGAGTGTTATGATATTTTTCACTGTCATCGGATTCTGGCTCACAATCCTTCCGGGCTCATTTTACGCCCTGCAGGTAATCCGCATGACTTATAAAGCCGGAAAAATCAGCCTCGGAACGGCCCTCCTGCATGGTATCCTGCAGTTCTTCTTCCTGGCAGATGTCTTAAGCGCCATGTACCTTGCAGCCGTAAAATGGAAGCGCGCAAAGAAAAGCTCTATCGTAGTCGGAATTGTATATATTGTATGTGCAATTGGAACCGTTGTACTGGCAGTAGCAACCATTAAAGAATTTCAGGGATTATAATATTTTTCCTATAAAAATGGAACCATATAAACAGGAATACAAAAAATATCCTGTTCTTTACTTAAATCTTTTGTATACACTAAATATCTTTTTAAAATATGATTTGAATATTTTTCTGTAAATACGTCTAATGATTTATGCGTTTTATATCCTGATGATTTTACTTCCAAAGGAACTATTTTATTTTTCTTTGCCAGAATAAAATCTATCTCATAATTGTGTTTAGACTGTGTATTCATAATTGTATGATAAAATAATTCATTTCCATTGGCAGCCAGACATTGTGCCACTATATTTTCATACAAATATCCGAGATTTACGCTCAATTTATCATTGAGAAGCTTTTCGTATATTTCATTTTCCGTAAAATCTTTATCTTTAAACATAAGTGTTACGAACAAACCTGTATCACTTAAAAATATTTTATATCTGGACAAATCTCTTGTATTCGCCATTCCTGCACTTGGATCATTTGTGTTATAGGATATCAAAACAGTTTTAGAATCTTTCAACTCGGCAATAAGTTCCAAAATCTTATCCGGTTTTTCTCCGTTAAGTACACCACTTGCCTGAAAGCGAGACGCATTTTTATTTAACTGAGCCGGAATTGCATCGAAAAGCATTGCAAGTCTTCCTGTCGAATCAATTTTAGCAAAGTCACTTTCATACAGATTTAAAATGTCCCTTTTTACCTCATCGACTTTTCTAAAATTATTTGTGTTTATATATGCATCTACCGCCTGTGGCATTCCTCCTACCAGCATATATAATCGGAATTGCCGCAATTGCTTACGATTAAGAGCATCTCCTATTCCCTGATTCATTTCAAAGCATTTTTTCAGTAACGGAAAAGTCGCTTCATCACCGATTGCCCACAAAAATTCTTCATAATCCATTGGATACATACTGAGTTTTCTTTCTTCACTCGGTATCAGAATATCCTTAACATTCTTCTTTATGGAAATGAGCGATCCGGTTTCAATATAATCATATCTCCGGTCTTCAACCAACGCCTTAATTGCCTGTTGTGCCATTGGACATAACTGTACTTCGTCGAATATGATCACAGAATTCCGCTCATGCAAATCTACTTTATATTGCAATTGCAACTGCAAAAACAAATAATTAAGATCGGATATATCTTCAAAAAGTTCTTTAGTTTCTCTTGACACTCTTGAAAAATCAATTAATATATAACTTTTATATTCATTTTTAGCAAACGCTTCGAACACTGTCGATTTTCCAATTCGTCTGGCTCCCTCAATTAAAAGAGCTGTTTTTCCTTCCGATTCCTGCTTCCACTTTCGCATTTTTTATACAGTCATTTTACCACATCTCCACACTTTTTATATCTTCATTCTTTATTAGTTTACTCGCTAACAGTATACTTATATTGAACTTTTTATACTATCATGTTATACTACAATTGCTGCCACCCTCCAAGCGAAAGGAGGTGAAGTCTTATGCATGAAACTCTCATCACATTTTTTGTTTCTGTTATGGCAAGTATTGTTAGCTACTTTATTTGCAAATGGCTGGACAGAAACGACAGGCAGTAACAGCCTGAAAGGTATAAGCCACCTTACATAAACGGAATAAAAACTCCCGGAAGTCTCGACCACTTCCGGGAGTTTTGTTTTGCTCATGCATGAAATTCATCACATTTCTTAGCTGTTATTATCATATGCTTTATTTTCATAAAAGTCAACCTATAAGTATATATTTCCCATTAGTTTTTCTCTATCCCCACATCACGCCTGCAGTTTTTCTCATTCTGTCATACTCGCTTTTCCTCCTAAGTCCAACATATATAAAATGCTGTCTCTGTCCGGCCTTTTCATAAAATCGATGTGATGCATGTGCAACGGACGGTGTATCCAGTATGATATACTGCACATTTGCCGCTTCTGCAAATTCGAGTAACTTCTTATATAAAGCAAGCCCGACTTTCTGTGAACGATACTCTTTCTTCACGAAGAATTTCTTCATGATTGCACAGTGGTTATCTTTCTTCATCAGTCCAAGCGTTCCGATTACCCTTCCCTGATCCAGCGCAATCCAGAACTCACCGCCATTTTTCTGATAGGAGTCATGAATTGTAAGCAAATCTGGCTGTTCCTCAAGAGACAGATTAATCTTCGATTCATTATTCTGAATATCTAAAATTAACGAAATAATCTCATCATATTTTCCACTGTATGTTTCAATCTGCATTACAAATTCCTCCCGTCTGTTACTTATTATACTATTCACATTTTTCTTCCAGTAATAAAAAATCATTACATCTTTTTGACAAACTTGTAGATTTTCATTTTTAACCTATACAAACAATTAATTCACTCTTGATTCCATTCAGTTCAATCACGTTGTCCGCCTCCGGCGCATCAAACCGTTCCACCTGCTGCCCGGCTTTTTCATAAGAAATGCTTGTTCCAATGCCCTTTGCAACTGCCTGGAAAATCGCCTCTTCTGGAACATGTATTTTTGATGTCGCAGACACCTGATTAATTGCGATCTCGCCGTTCAATGAATCGCACATAATCTCCATGTCAAGATTACAATCAACCTCCACCGAACCGACAACATTTTCCAAAATCAAATTTGTTGTCTTCACACCAAATTCCATATTTTCACATTCTATGGAACGGATTTCTACCGTTTCCGCATGAGCTTCACACTCAATCTTATCTATATACTGCACCGGAATCTGCACGAAAATATCAATTTCACTCTTCGCCATTGCTTCCGTGGCACCATTCTTTCGTTTTACATCTATATCAATTCGTTTCCGGATATCATCAATCTTAACCTTGAAATCATTCTGAAGAGTTGAAAATGTATTGGATCCCAGTCGGACCCGGATTTTCTCGCCCTCATATCCAGCCAGTATAAGCCACTTCGCCCCTTCCAGCTTCATATCATAATGCTTCGATTCATCAATATCATACTCCGTAATACTTTCATACAAGTACTCCGTCTCCACTACCTTTTTTGAATCTCTTTCATTTGAAAGTAGATCGTCTATGGAAATGTCAAACAGCATTGAAATCGCCATTATATTTTCAATATCTGGGATTCCCGCACCGGTTTCCCTTAGTTAAAAATATTACTCTTGTTGATTACTCAACTCTTCCAATAAATCGGTAATATATCTCAATTTCCTGTATTCTTTCGTTATCCTCATTCGTTGTTGCTTCATGTATGAGGATTTTTTCTATCATGGCATTTAATAATGGTGCTGTCAGTTCCTTTGGTACGGAATATTCCTTGATTAACTCAATCCACTTTTCAGCACCTATCATATCCTGTTCCATTTTACTTAGTTCTTCTCTTAGGCTTGTTATCTGCTGTTCCAGTTCTATCTGTTCTTTTTGGTACTTGCTGGACAACATCACAAAATTTCGCTCTGTTATCTTCTCACAGGCTCTATCTTCATACATTTTCGCAAATAAACGGTCAATCTCATTTTGTCTGTTCTCGGCTTTCTTCAATGTACTTGCCTTTTTCTTCTTTTCCCGTATTCTCTCTGCATTGCCAGCTTTCTGTATCTTGTTCAATACCTTTTCTTCGTCCTGCTGTACTGCCTTAGCCCAATACTGCAAGCGTTCCAATACGGCTTGATACAGCACATCATAACGAATGTAGTGCATAGAACAATTACCTTTGCCAAACTGCCCGTAGTAACTGCAAGCATAATAACTGTAAGGCGTTTTATTTGTCTTATTCGTTCCAAATCTCATAGACCAACCACAATCCGCACACTTGACAAGCCCTGCAAAAATCGGCGTTGCCTTTTCCTTTGTCTGTCTGCGTCTTGATTTTATCTGCTCCTGCACACGATAGAACACTTCCTTGTCAATAATCGGCTCGTGAGTGTTTTCTACTCGAAACCATTCACTTTCGGGCTTACGCACTTTCTTTTTGCTCTTGAACGATACCGTAGACTGCATATTGTGAACACTGTTTCCGATATAAACCTCACTTTTCAATATCGCCTTGACATGAGCAATCGTCCACTCATAACGCTTACTTTCGGGTTTTCCCTCAAAGATATGTGCAAAAGTACCGTATCTTGTAAAATTTAGCCATGACGCTGTCGGAACTTTTTCTGCTCTTAACTGCTTTGTGATTTTTGCACTTCCGTAACCTTGATAGGCTAGGGAAAAGATTTTTTCAATAATCCATTTTGTTTCATCATCAACCAACAGTTTTCCTTTGATGTCAGGGTGTTTCTTATATCCTAACGGAGCATAAGCACCGTAATGAGCCCCCTCCGCAAACTTTGTCTTAAATGCTGATTTGACTTTACGGCTTGTATCTCTTGCCACCCATTCATTGATGATGTTCTTAAATGGTGCAATCTCACTTTCGCCTTTTTCGCTGTCTACACCGTCATCAATCGCTATGTAGCGGACATTATGACTAGGGAAATACAATTCTGTATATTGTCCTGTCATAATATAATTTCTGCCAAGACGGGAAAGGTCTTTCGTTACAACACAGTTGATTTTTCCTGCCTCTATATCCTCAATCATTCTTTGAAAACTCGGTCTGTCAAAATTTGTTCCCGACCAGCCGTCATCAATATATTCATCAATGACATTCAAATGATGTTCTTTTGCATATAAACGCAACATACTTCTCTGTGTGGTAATGCTGGAACTTTCGCCCTGTAATTCATCATCTCGGCTTAACCTAA
>OLPC01001201.1_pt1 | contig 23154 bp, 27 predicted proteins | sample 1672341 | NCBI WGS metagenome assembly OLPC01 (sample SAMEA3136673, study PRJEB25190) | human gut metagenome | reverse complement strand
ACCCGTAAACGGGTCGCGATTTTTATGCCGCGGGCCGGGCATGCCCGGCCCCTACGGTGGCAGCGTCTCTGTAGGGGCGAACATGGTTCGCCCGCCCGTTCACCACTTTCCCTTTTAACGAGGTAACATCATGAAAGCCCGAATCATCCGCGAACCCCGCTGCGCCTTACTCTGGCGCATTGACGAAAGCTACCCCAACTATGCCGCCATCGCCCGCGCGGCCAGGCGCTATGACGTCAAGCTCCGCCCCGTCGCGGACGGCGACCTCGGCGGCATCGTCGGGGACCTCTGCGCGGGCAGGCCGGCCCCAGTGTTTGCGCCGCTTATCGCGGTGCCGGACCGCCCGGCCATCATCGTCAGCGGACTGCGCCATGACAACGGCGAGTTGGGCGCGTTCCTTGACCTTATCAAAATGGGCGGCGCGTCCATTCCGGTGCGCAGCATGGTCACGCCCACCAGCAAGGGCTGGACGCTGGCAAACCTGCTGCTGGAATTAAACACCGAGCACGAGACCGTGCAGGGCGGCAACGCATGAAGCGCCGCCTGACCGCGCTGCTGCTGGTACTGCTTTGTCTGCCGCTGACCGCCTGCCAAAAGCAGCAAAATTTGTACAGTGCCACCTGGTTCGACCTGTTCGACACTGTCGCCATCGTGCAGGGCTATGCCGACAGCCAGGACAGCTGGAACGCCCAGACACAAGCCATGTACAGCGATTTACAGCGCTATAACGAATTGTTTGACATCTACCACCACTATGATGGCGTCATCAACCTGTATGATGTCAACGCCCGAGCCGCCGCTGCGCCGGTGCAGGTCAGCGACGAGCTGTACGCATTTTTGCGCTGGTGCAAAGACACCGCTTACCCTGCCGCCAACGGCGCGACGAACATCGCCGCAGGTGCGGTGCTGCGCCTGTGGCACGACGCGCGGGAAAGCGACTCCCCTGCCCCGCCCGACGCGGACGCCATCGCGGCGGCGCTGGCGCATATCGACATAGAGGATCTGGTTCTGGACGATGCAGCACAAACCGTCTATTTTGCTGACCCGGAGATGGCGCTCGACGTCGGTGCGGTGGGCAAGGGCTACGCCGTGGAGCAGACCGCCCGGGCCGCACAGGCCCGCGGGCTGACCAGTGCCCTGCTGAACATCGGCGGCAACGTGCGCGCCATCGGCACAAAGCCCGGCGGCAAGCCCTGGACCGCGGGTGTCGAGAATCCCTGGGGCGATGACCCCGCGTACATACAGGCCGTTGAGTTGGCCGACGGCGACAGCCTGGTCATCAGCGGCGACTACCAGCGCTACTTTGAGTACGACGGCGTGCGGTACGCTCACCTGATCGATCTGACGACGGGCTACCCTGCCCGCTACGTCAGCAGCGTGGCCGTGCTGGCCCGCGCCGACACCGGAGGTCTGGCTGACGCGCTTTCCACCGGGCTGTTCTGTCTGCCCGAGGAGACCGGCCAGGCCCTGGCCGCGCAAAACCACTATGCCGTCCTCTGGATGCACCCTGACGAGACCACGAGCCGGAGCGCAGACTGGCCGCAATAAAAACAACCCCCGATTGCCTGAAATCGGGGGTTATATATTTGCTGTAAATTTATACAAACTTATCCAAGGGCACTCGAAATTATCAAGAAAGGCAAAGAAAAAATCAAGAATGGTCGAGGGGCGCTCGCTCCACTCCGTTTCGCTCGCTTCAAAGTCAATTCCGAGAAAGTCCAAATTCATCTCGTCCGGCACGACAAAAAAATTCTGCGATATTGCTTAGATTTTTCTGCGGTAGCCGGGCACGGGGCGGCTTGGAAAAGACTGCGTAAAAAACAAGAAGCAGGCCCCGGAGCCGTTAGGCGGAGGGGCCTGCGTTTTTGATTTCTGTGTTGTCCTTTTGTCTTTTTTGGTTTGCCCTTGGATATAGTACCATACAGCTTTCCGGTCGGTCAATACCATCTGGCAAATTGTAACATTTATAAGTGCACATTCAATTCTGAATTTGCACAATTGGGCGCTTTGTAGGTGGCAAAATGGCACCAATCGCACATTGTACATTCTGGGCGCTCTCCACACGGCAAAGCCCCTGTGTCTGGGTCGTATGGGCATTCATAAAATGTGTAATTCATGGTAAAAACTCCTTAAAAGATACAATTCAAAAGAATGGTCTAATCTCACTCGACCGTGTTCGCTGTCAATTGTGTTATTCTGCGGGTTTCATTCGCTCCATGCAGGCACCGCATATTATGTTGATGACCTTGGTGGCTCGGCAACTGTTGCCGCACTTGGGGCAGATGTACTTGCGGGTGCTGCTGGGCTTTTTGGTTTGTGTTCCGGTTCCTTTGCCGCCCTTGGGAAGCGTGCCAAGCACATCCAGAAGAGAAACGCCCTCGACCATTTGCAAGTCCTGCCAGCCCTGTTGCTCGATGAAGTCCAGCAGTTCGATGCCGGGGCTGGTAATGGTCCAACCGTATTTCGGGTGATGTTCCACTTCCAGTCCGTGCGCCTCAGCCATTACTTTGAATCGCTTATTGTGGTACACGCCGTTGTTGCTGGTGTCCTTGATGGGTTCGGGGTTGCCGTTCGCGTCGAGGGTTTTTGAGCCGTAACCAACCGCACAGGCTAGATGACACATTTCATGCAACAAAGTGCTACACGTTCCGTCAATTGAGCGGTTAAGAGTTGCAGAGCTTATGTTGATTTCGTAGCGCCGTTCTTCGCCTGCCTGCCAAACCTTATTGCATGTGAAGTGCCCATACGCTCCAACGGTCTTTTTTAAGGAGATGACGACTTCGGGAAGTTCACCATTGAAAAAGTGATTGTTAAGAAGTCGGAACATTTTTTCGAGTTGTCCTGCTACGCGGCTTGTTTTAACGGTTTGTTTCATCTTTCGTTGTCCTTTCTCGTCGTGTTTTCTTTCGTACCCCGCCGAAGCGGTTTGCAGGTTTGACCCCTGCCGACGAGAAGAAAAAGTAAAGCCCCAAACCCGCTGTCAATAGAACGTGGAATATCGCAGCACCCCGCGTTAAAGTGCGAGAATATGCCGCGAAAGTCTGTTGACTTAAGGTAAGAACTTTGCGTAATCATCAACATCATCAACCGTGTATGTCCTATCGTGGACGCGGTCAACAAGCACTTCACCTGTTTCTATGTTGACGATTGCATAGTCAGTGTATGGGTCAATGCAACAAAAATTGTCCAATAAGTCATGTAAAGTAATCATAATAATCACCTCAAATCACAAAGGAGTTGTTAGTCTATGCCAAAGTACACAGAGGCTTTTTTCAACATCACACACAAACCGGTCACAATCATGCAGATACGCAACGAGTACAATCTCGACCATACGGTTTATGAAAGGCGGTACAAGGGGCACATATTTTGCCCATACTGTAAAGCTGTTCCACTGACAGTTGTCCACACGAACGGTCTCCTTTATTATCGCGGACACCCACACGAAGAACACGGCGAAGGATGCATGTACACATTGAAAGAAATTGTAATCAAAGATGTCGAGAAAATTGGAGGCGATATTGAGAAGCAAGCTGTTTCTCAACTCGACATGCTTTTGCGTTCGATGGTTGATAACAATCAAAAACCGGATACCACAAAAACTGGGAACTCCGGACAAGATTGTAGAGACATTCCTGTTGTGCATCGGCAACAAACATTGCAAAAACGCCTTCCCCAATGCCGTTTTGAACTTTTGCCAGAGTTGTTAGCCGCAAACGAAGCGCCTCGAGAAGTCAATATTTATTATGGCAGAGTGCTTTGCGAAGTTGTTAGCGACAAAACCCCTTATAAAGGAGCTGATGTAAAGGTGTTAGTCGTAAAAGATATAGTAACAAAGAAAGTCATCATGGGGCTTACAATGTCCTTAGCTGTTTGGAGTCATTTTACAACTGACACGCAAGCATTGCTGCAAGCTGCACAGCAACCTCTTCATATTGCGTTTCTTGGCAGTCCATCATCTTTGCAAACCCAAAAACTAAAGTTAACCCATATGTGCTATCTTAGAAGGTCTACATTCTTGCAAATCCTGGAGGGGTGGATTGCTTGATACAATTAAGCGCGTACCATCTGTTTCCACCTGCCAATTTGATATGATACGTTCTCCGAGTGCTTCATCCACATCTTTAACAACACCTTCAAATAGAGGAGCATCAAACCAAAGACCTTCATCAATGACAATTCTCTGCGTGGCAGGGTCCTTGGCTGTGCGCAGGAGTTCTTTCAGCTTTATCGGCTTCATACTTCGTCTTTTCCTCCATGTATAATCAATTGCGCAACCTCATAGCTAACAACAGCTTTCCTGCTGTCAGGCAGCGTTGTAATCGCTGCATCAACCTCTGCTACTTTTTTGGCAATACCTTTAAGCCCAGCAACACTGTTATCCTGCATAGGTCTAACTAAGCAAAGATATCCATTGCCGTCGTCATCAAATGAGATGTCTGGAGCAAAAGGGACAGTGTCGTCAATTTTATCTTTGTCTTTACTGCTAAAAAGAATCTCGTAAAATGTTGTCAGCGCTTTCTGTAGTGCTTTGCTTTGTTCCTTGTCCAACCGACTGTACAGTGCAAGCATATTGAGTTCTCTGACAATGAGGAACTGGCTGTCTATCTTTTCAATGGGGGTGACGCTAGTGTCACCCCAGATGTCGTTGTGCAATACCATGAATGGTCACTCCCCTCTCCTACTCTTCATTTTATCCAACTCGCACATTTTGGCAAAAGAAAAAGGAGGCTCCGTGTGGAGTCTCCTTTTGTTGCTATAGCGCAGGAAGTTACAATGTCGAGAAAGACGACTTCTTATATAACAGCGAACTTGTTATTTAAAATTTGGCTTATGCTTGGTGCTTTTATAAAAAGCGCTCTACTCGCCTAGATTTCACTTTATGATAGATTTTCTTGTTTTCACCGAACACTTCATATTGTCGAGTATATAGTGGTACTTCATCGCTTAGCGGTTACCTATGCTGGAAGTGTTAAAAAAGAAGAGAAGGCTCCAAGACGAAGTCTCCTCTTCTTGTGTTTAGTTAAATGTAATGCTTAACTTCTAACTTTTGTCTAGTGTTTTAATCACAATTGGCTTCGCAGCCACCATCAGAACTCATGTTAGAACTATATAGTGATAGGTAACGCTTCCATAAATAAGGCTAACGCTTTATGCCAGTGCCATTATCGTTTGTTTTTGCTTGTGGCGCTTTAGGAGTTTCAAAATTAAAAAGCCAATTTTCTAAAAATTAGAATTTAATTTTTAGCATTCCAGCGTCACAAAACAAACAAAACAATTTATTTTACATTCACACGCTATTGCATTTTGCAGCGGCATGTGTTAAGATGGTTATTGGCAAGAGTGCTCTTATCAACTTGTCAGCCTTGCACGTCTTCGTTGCGTCATTACGAAGGCGTGTTTTTTATTTTCGCGTTTTCCCCCACTCCACACCGTGCGTGCGATTTTCACCGCACACGGCGTTCCATCGACGAATTCTCGCCGACTTGAGGTCATCACTCCGGTACTCATTGCAAGTACCATCATCGCTGCGACCTCTGCTTTTCAGCACCGGTTCGGCTGCTTATTGTTCTTCGTCAGCCTACATCCTTATTGAGGATGTCCAATACCTTTCCTCGTTCCGATAACCCTATCCGTTACCATACACCTTTAGGTGCCTGCTATGAGACCGATGACTTCTTTGACAGCCTTTCGTACGCAAGTCCTTACTTAGCTGTATCATCGACATGCATCACTGCATGGACTGTATCCCTTTACTTCGCAGGTTCGTCGGGCTCTTTTAGAGCCATGCTCACCGTGGGTGTTTTATGGACCACCGGCATATCAATTGGCTGCTTGAGTCAACCTTCTGCCGACTTTACCGAGCTTCGTACGGTTAAGCTTTCGCTTTCTACCGCACGTCGGAGTTTATGGTGGATGTTTCCATCCATCTGGTTATCAGTTCTCCTGCAGTTTATTACTGCAGTGCGTAACCTTTTGCGTTACGAACGAGTCGCACCTTGCGTCCAGTCAGTTCCGGAACCAACGCTCCAGCTACCGAGAACCGGGTCAAAGCCACTATCCCCACTGGAGTTACCGCCGCTCGGCTGAGAAGGCTCAGCAGGAGCAGGTGCGGGGTCGGGAGCCGGTGCCGGTGCAGGTGCAGGTGCCGGAGCAGGTGCAGGAGCAGGAGCGCTTGGCGTTACCGCCTGTGTGGGTGCCGTGTAGCTCGGAACAGTGGATGCGCCAGCAGAGGTGTTGCCAGAGTAGCTGTTCTTCGTTGTGGTGGCAGCCTTCTTCTGCTGGACCGTGAGCTCATAGTCTGCGCTCACGCTGCTGTCATCCTCGCTGGTAGCGGTGATGGTAGCATTCCCAGCAGCGACTGCAGTAACCTTCCCAGTCTCATCGACGGTAGCTACGCTCTCATCGCTGGAGGACCAAGTGACTGCCGAGTTGGTAGCCTCTTCCGGTGCTACGGTAGCCGTGATGGTCACCGTGTTGCCGACATTGAGGATGCCTTCGGTCTTGTCGAGGGTAATACCCTCCACCTTGGTGGTGACAGTTACCTTGGTGGTGGCGCTCAAACCATCGGGCACAACGCCGAATGCGGAATCGAGATTGTCCGGCACCGTGACAGTTTCGGAATCTGTGGTGGCTTCGGAATTTTCGTCTTCCGTGGTCTTTTCCTCATCCGTTACAACTGCAGCAGCTTCCTGTGTAGCTGTCTCGGCTGTTGCAGGAGCATCTGCAACAACATAGGTCGTGATGGTGCATTCGCCGTCAGCGACTGCCGTGACAAGACCATTCTCATCTACGGTAGCTACGCTTTCATCGCTGGAGGTATATGCCAGCTTTACCTCAGTCGCGTCCTCCGGCGTCATCTTGGCATCCAGATTCTTAGAGTTCTCGCCGTTCGTGACAAGCTCCAAGGTTTCGGGTGCTTCTACACCGGTGGGTGTGATGACAACCTTCACATGAGTAGTGGAGGAAATGTTCACATCCTTTGCGGAAGCCGTGACATCAGCCTCACCTGCACCGACTGCGGTGATGAGACCGGTGGCATCGACCGTGACGACCTCTTCATCGGAGGAGGTCCACTCGATGGTGAGCTTCGAGGCAGCCTCGGCAATCTTTTCCTGCTCGGCTTTATCGTCCATGCCGTACTCGATTTCCAGCTGCTGCGTCTCACCCTTTTCCATCACTACATTCGGAGGCAGTCCGATGGAGTTGATGTCAACACCGCATCCAACCAGCGACAGTGCCATTGCTGCGGCGGCAATGACCATCGACATGATTTTCTTTTTCATATTCAATTTTCTCCTTCCCGGCGTCTGGTGCCGAGGCAACATAATTGTGATAGGTTCAGCCGACTCTATGCAGCTTTGGATTTCGTCATCGACGAGGCTGTGAGCCATTGGTTGCCTATCCTTCTGTACATCTGCATTATACCATAAATTTGTAATTTCTACAACGGTATAACCGTTATACAGCACCTTTTGCCTCAACACTTTTTGCAGGCTTTTTTACTGCTTTTATTGTCCCGTTGGCTCCTCTCCTTCCAAATATTGACATAGCGCGCTATAGACTTTATCTTGTACGCCCTCGTCCCATCGGTCATAGCCGCTATCGGGATAAGTAACGTCCTGCACATATTCCAGTTGCCATTGAGATACAGGTTTTCCGCTCTGAATGCGTATAAGCGTGGGTACGCTTATACGTTGCTCACCTACAGGGATTTCGTTGCCTGCGGGGTCCTTAATGATGTAGTCGTGCGTGTATCCGTCCAACCATGTGAGCAGTTCTTCATAGCCTTCTCCAGCAGGTTTTGTCTGTACTGGCGCGTTTAGCTCGCGGTCATAAATATAGGTGTTACGGTACTTGTCAAGCTCACAATAATATAGCTCGGTTCCTGTATCTTTTGCGGCTTCCAGTAGCTCCGGCATCAGATTGCGGCAGAAAGGGCAGGCAGGATATGCAAGTACAAGTATGCCTTCTTGCAGGTTGCAGGCTTCTTTAGCTGTGACTATCTGTATTTTGTCGTAAGCAGGTAATGTGATTTCCTGCAAAGTATGCTTTCCGTCGGCAGCTTTACCGTTGTAACTCTCATACTTACGCTTAATCGTCATTCCCGGAGATGTCGCCCACAATAGCACACCGCCCGTGATAATCACCGCCGCGAACCCCATTACTGCCGCGCGGATTTGTTTATTCATAAGCTCGCCCCCTTCCTCGTTGGGCTTATTATATCACCCATTTCGCAAAAAGAAAAGACCATATACGGTCGTTCTAGATATTCTCTCTCGCCTATACTGGTTATAGACCATATATGGGCGGGGAGGGCGAGCAACATGAACACGCAAGAGCTGGTAGCGTTGCGCATACAGCAGTTGTGTGCGGAGCACGGATATAATTTGCATCAACTTGCGCGTTCCTGTGGCGTCCCGCCTTCGACTGTCAAAAATATAATCCACGGCGGGAGTAAAAATCCCGGCATCGTCACGATTAAGCTGCTGTGTGACGGATTGGGAATTTCTCTGTATGATTTCTTTGATACCGAAGATTTCCGAGAAAAAGAACAAGAGATGAAATGAGGACGGTACGGTTGTCAGTGGCAACCAGTACCGTCCTCTTTCATATGACGTCTGTTGATACTTCTTCTCTATCTTGGACTCGCTTTAGCCGTTCGATTTCGGATGAAGCTTCCTTGTTTACACTATCTACAGCACAATTTAGCTCTGCTTCATCGGCGGCAATATCGTCGGTACGCTCCATAGAATCAGCAAAATCGCGTAATACCCTTGCCAATTGACGGCGTGCAGTGAATGTGGCTGAGGCACAGGAATTGGAAATGTTAGAAGCCAATTCACGGATACCAGTATTTCCGAGCGCTTCAACGGCAGCACCGATTCGGAGATAATCGCCATTAGACCTGCCGTTGTTTAGAGATTCTGATGAGGCAGTGAATCGTTTTATATCATATCCAAAGGTGAAACAGAAGGAGAGGAAAAGCTCCATGGGAACATCGGATTCTCCATCGAGCATCTTTCTGCAGGTGCGGGGATTCATTTTGTAATGAAGGAGTTCTCCGTAATAATCATCCATACTCAATCCGAGGATAAAGCGTTTCCATTCCATAATGCAAACTATCGTTGCGGAGGTTTCCTTGACCCAAGATTCTCGCTTTTCTGCAATTCCGGCAGAATAACTCTTCCAGTTGGCAGCATTTATAGGGAACTTTTTCATTGCATTATCGCCTCTGAATTGTCCTCCACGCCGTCAACCTTTTTTGTCTCAAGTCTCAGCATTCGCTTAAACACCACAATTTCTTTGTCGTTGAGGGTATGCGCCACCATCTTGGCATAATACTCCGGGCGGCTCATAGTCGAGGCAAAAGTACGGGCGTAGGTTTTGCCGGAGCGAACAGAACCTTCCATCTGAATCAGCCCCTTATCCAGCAGGCTGTTGATAAGGGAGAAGATAGTCTGCTTTTTCCAGTTACGGTTGCGGTCTTCCTCAGCTTTTTCAATGACCTGCGCTTGGGAGAGCGCCTTTTTACTGTTCCAAAACACATTCATCACGGACTCCTCGGCAGGAGTCAAATGGTAGGGGCGACGAGACCTTGCCATAGATGATACCAGCTTTCACACAATTATTGATATTCAGATAAGTCGAGCGGCTCGCCTACCTCTATTGTGATAAGTTGCTCATCACTGACCTCATCACCTGCGATAATGTCACGGACATTGACGGAACGGACAACGTCGCTATCGTCTTCCTCGCCAGAGCATAAGGCATCAATTAAGTCGGAGACAGTCCCGTAGTGGATAGTTGCAAGCGGGCGATTCTCACATGGACGGAGCACAACGACAGCCTTTTCACTCAGATACATGCAGCGCAGGACATCGTACAGGGTTAATTCTCCGTCGTCCGGGTCAGATTCCTCGACTTCGATAACAACTGTGCCGTCTACGTTGACGTAGAGTCCAGAAATCTCATAACCGTCATCAATAAGTGACTGCCGGTCAATTCGTCCAGCCTCGCCAGTCAGAATAAGAACGCGGTCATCGGGCGATTCCGAGGATTCGGGAATCTTATAGATTTCGACTCGCTGTTCTGGGTCAAGCATGGCCAGAATCTTGGTAAGCATGGACTCGTTCATAATTGCTCCCCCTTACTTAAAAAGTGCATTTCAATTTTCTTGTTGTGTGGTGCTGCTCTTATCGAGAGCATTCAATTGTTTTCTGGCTTCGGAAATGTAGGAATTGTAATTGAGTTTGTCGAGAATTGGTTTTCCATCATCACCGTAAAACACCTTTTTGGTCTTTGAAAAAAGCCGCCCGGCAAGCGGTTTTACCTTGACATCTACATGGCTTGAGTTAATAATCGCTCTGGAGATGTCGTTCATTGCATCGGGACCCAAAGAGACAAGGAACGCTGCAAGCTCCTGCGCATAGAGGTCGGCAACGGTTTGGGGTATAGTAGCTTCCTTCGGGGCATCAAGGTCATAGCCAAAAAGATAGCAGAACTGGGCGAGGTAGGAAAAGTAATAGGACCCAAATCGCACATTTGGTTGGAGAAATGCCTTTTGATAGGCGCTGATAGGCATACCGAGCAAAGGAGCATACTCCTCTACAGAGAGACCTAATTGAAGGCGTTTGTACTCTATTAAGGCGTTCAAATACTTAGCGGTTCTTTCTGTTTCCGGCAGATACCGACGGGCTTTTTCCCGAAGTGCAGAAAGTGTTTTCTGCCGTTCTTCCGAGGATTCAGTGTTCATCTTGCTATACAGGCTCTGAATATCGAAAACATCTTCAAGTCCAGCGTTTGGCAGATTTTGTATGTTATCCATAAAATTTACTCCTGCATACCGTCAGAAATTGAGATTTCTTAATTTTTATAATACCATAAAAATGCAACAGAATCAATCATAAAACAGCAAAAGTGAGAACGATTTTGTCTGAACATGTACATGAGATTACCTGTGCATACATTTCGCGTATGATGGGCAGTTCTAATTCCGTCGAGCAAATTCCCGGCTGACAAGTTGTCCATTTCTCAAAAATGTGGTATAATAAAATCAAAAGAAAGACTAAGAATAACATTGGAACGAGGAAAAAACAATGGCTAAACCGGCAAATTCAGAAAGAATATATTCGGATAAGCTCCCGATAGTGCTAAAACCTGTTGGCTGTTCTTATACAGATGCCGAATGGAAGCGATATATACGGCTTTTCCCGGCAAATGGCTGGGGCATAGCGGACGAGAAAGACACAAGAGATAATGGGAAAATCAGTGATGTGGTAAAGCAAATAGCTGAAAAACACCCGAAGCAAATCAAAGCAAAAAAATGCCTTTTGTGTGGCTGCGTTGATAATGACATTTATAATGCTGCATGGGGCATGTGCAAAAGCTGCAATCATACCGTATGGAGAAAAGGCAGAAGCAAAAGGAATGCAAACATAATAGACCCTCTTACCGGTAAAGAAACAAAAGAGTGGAATCGTGACAAAGAGCAAGCCACTTGTGTTGAATGCGGTGCGAAAGGCATTACGTATATTTCTTTTTGCATGTGCTTACATTGTGGAAGAAACAAAAGCGCTCGTATGTTGAGAGCTGATGGTAGGCATAGACCAGTGATACTGAGCCCGGAAGAAATATATGAGAAAAAGCTAAATATGATATTCCCAGAAGGTCAATCTGCGATTCGAGGTGTAAAGCTCATCCGCCGCCAGACGCCGTAATTTTGTGCAGATTTAAGAAGATTCTGGGCGAAAACGCGAAAACTTTTCCGAAACTGTTTGTTCATAGAAGCGTCAAAAAACCGAGGTGGACTAACAATCCGTTACCCTACCTTAAATGATATTGACTCTTTATTTATGATATTTTATAGAGACCGCCAGAGGAGCCGTGCAAATACTGCGCAGCTCTTCTTTTTTTGCTGCTTTTTTCCAATATGGCGCTTGCGCGTTCGTGCGAATGGCATAGAATTATAAGTAGAGGACAAGAAAAACGTCGCTATCGTGTTCAAAAGTTAAAACTTGTGAGCACAAATTGCGACGGCCGCAGGAATGCGGGTTCTGCTCTACCCAAAAGTTATACCCAAAAGTGAGGTGGTGATACGATGGTATACGGCTATGTTAGAGTCTCAACAACGGGACAGGTTCCGGGAACGTCGCTGCAGGAGCAGGCTGCACAAATACTGCAAAAATATCCGACTGCGCAAATCACGGAAGAGGCGGCATCTGGTGCTCACGAGCGTCCTAAGTTCGATTCGCTCTGCAATGGCTTAGTTGCGGGTGACGTTCTGGTGGTTTGCAAGATGGACCGCTTTTGCCGCACTGTCAAAGAGGGATTGACCTATGTTGATGCTCTGAGAGAAAAGAACGTGGCAATCCACATTTTGAATATGGGCTTGATTGACAACAGCCCTATGGGTAGGCTCATGGCGACGATGTTGCTGGCCATTGCGGAGTTTGAGCGCTCGCAGATTATCGAGCGCACACAATCCGGCAAAGCCGCTGCAAAACTCAAGCCGGGCTATCGTGATGGCCGTCCGCCCAAGTACGGCAATGAGCAGCTTGAGCACGCTGTCGGCTTACTCGATGCCTACAGCTACAAGCAAGTTGAGCGCATGACAGGCATATCCCGCAGCACTTTACAGCGGGCGAAAAATGAAAGAAGGTGATTTTCATGTCGAAGAAGTATAAGGTGGTATGTGTGCAGTTCACGGGTGCAAAACGCAAGCGCGTGGGCGGCAACGAAAAAGAGGTCTGGACGTGCGATGCGGTACTGAGTACAGAGTTGGGCATCGTCCAAGGGATTGTCAAGACCAGCTACGACCCGGTGACGGACAAGTACAAGGTCATCGAGGCCCCGGCGGGCGTTACACTTATTGACTGGGACGCAGAAAGCTTACATAAGTTGGCCGCGGCCACCAACGAGTATCTTCATGCGCAGACAAGGTGAATAATATGGACAAATGTATCAAAGTGGAGAGCCTGTGCGGATTCATGGAATCCAGCTTTTTCCATTCGCCCAATCCGGTGGCGGGGGCGGCGGCACTGGCACACTACGAAGGTGTCGCCCAGATGATAACAGACCGAGGTGTGGTCTGCGCAATTATGGATACGACCTACGACCCATGCACGCAAGAGTGTACGGTTAATACCGTGCCGGAGCTAGACATCAGCGCCCTTCGCCCAGAAGAGGTGATGCTGGCAGCGATGGCGAGTATGAACGAACGGATGCTTGAGCAGATGCAGCGAGACGAAGAAAAAGTTATCCGTGAGGAATCCCAACAGGGGGAAGAAACACCCGTAAGCTAACAGCGCACGGATGTTGCGAGGGGGCCGCAGCCCCCAATGCCGGGATGTTTTGCCCCAAAAGGCAAGGCATCACGGCAGGGAGTCCAGAGGGCGGGCAGTGCGTAGCGATGCGTAGAGTCCTTTGGCAAGATAAGCCCATTTATGGGCGGTAGGAGTCCCCGCAGGGACTGCTATATCTTGTATGACGATGCAGATAACAGCTAAGTGGTAGACTTCGTTTTGTCGAGCACTTACAGATGTTGTCTGAGTCGCCATTTCTTTTTTTGTGTGCCGCAGCACAGACAGAGAGGAGCAATGAGCAATGGCAAGTGTAAAAAAGTTTTCGATGGGTGCAGTCCGCAACCAATTACGGCATAATGAGCGCGAAATTGCGAAATCATCCAATCCCGATATTGACCCGGAGCGGCAATGCTATGACTATAAGCTGTCGCCAGACCGGGGCATGACCGATTATGATTATTTTTTGCAACGCAAGAGTGAGTTGTATTGCTATGGCCGCGAGGACGTCAAGGTGATGGCAGGCTGGATTGTAACAGCACCGCAAGACTTGGCGGAGGAGCGGGAACACCAGTTCTTTGAAACAGTGTATGACTTTTTGTCAGAACGCTATGGCGAGGAAAATGTCGTGCAGGCCATCGTCCATGATGACGAGGGCGGCCAGCCGCACCTGCACTTTTGTTTCATACCGACCGTTGAGGACCCCAAACACGAACAAGGCTACAAAATCTGTGCGCATGAAGTGCTCTCCCGCCGTGAGTTGCGTAATTTGCATCCAGACATGCAGCGCTACTTAGACGAGCACGGTCTGGACGATGCCCGTGTCATGACGGGCATCACGCGCGAGCAGGGAGGCAACCGCACGGTGGCCGAACTCAAGGCGGCGCGCGAGATTGAGCGCAGGCTTGAGGAACGCAACCAAACGCTCTATTTTGGGGAGAGTCGTGAAAAAGATGGACGGCTTGTGTTTTAATGGTGCACTTTTAATTTTTGGGAGGTGATGGAAATATGCTGCTATTGATATATTTCTACCTTTTCATAGTTATTGTCATTTTACTTATTGTTCTGGCGGTGGTAGTGGCTGTAAAAGGCTACATCAGCCGGGGAGGTGATTTTAAGCTATGGGGTAAGCGTGTGCTGGCGGTTCGCGCTAAGAGCAAGGCGCATGGCGTCATACTTGGAAGGACGTCAAGACATTCGGTTTGCTTCCTGCCAGAAGGAGCAGAAGGCCATGTTGTTGTTTTTGGACCTACGGGCAAAGGAAAAACATCCGCTTTGCTGATTCCGACCCTTCGTAGCTGGCAGGGCACGGCGCTCGTAATTGACATCTCTGGGGATATTTCGTCTAACGTGAAAAATGACAACAAAATTGTATTTGACCCTGCAAAGCCAGATACCGCCGTGTATAACGTGTTTGCCGCTATTGATGCAGCGAAAACGGAGGACGAAAAAAATGAACGATTGGAGCAACTGGCCTTTTTGCTTATGCCAGATAAGCCAAATGACAGTGAAGCAGGTGCTTTTTTTACCCGTGAAGGGCGGAAAATCCTAACGGCAGCGCTGACGTGCTATTATTACGAAGGCTGGGGATTCATCGAAATTTGCGAATTTATACTATCAAATGATTGGCGGTCTCTGATGAATGATATAGCCAAGCATGATAATAAAATTGCCAACATGAATTTGAGCGGATTCGTTGGTAGCAATGACCAAAACAACGCAGGCTGTAAGCAAAGCTGTGATTCGGTCATCAAGTTGTTTGGAACAAACTCAAATATAAAACGTGCACTTCGAAAAACAAAAAGCTACGAAAAGACAATTTCCCCTGCCTCGTTGGAAACGAATAGTATCTATATCTGTGTGGACGAACCCAAACTAGAACTATATGCACCTATGGTGCGGATTATTACGGCGCAATCAATGGAGTATTTCTTCCAGAGGTCTAAGAAAAATAAACAAGCGATTTTGCTTTGCCTCGATGAATTTGCATCGCTGGGTAAAATGGATATTCTTGCCGGACTCAGACGTTTAAGAAAGCGGCGGGTCTTCTTGATGGTGCTGACTCAAGAACTGGCGGACATAGATTTGGTGTACGGTAAAGACGAACGTAAAGCGATGATGGGTAATTTTGCCGTTACAGTCTTATTGGGGTGCAAAAATCCAGAGACGCAGGAGTATTTCCAAAAGTTGATTGGCAACAAAAAATCGCTGTTTGCAATTGAAACAGACGACCAAAAGAAAGTGCCAATTATAGAGGCTGCGGACCTTGCTAAATTAGATGACGACCTTATCGTAATATCCGATGACGGGTATCGGCGGCTTCGTAAGAATTACTACTTTAAGTGAACAAAATTTTGCATAGAGGTTGCACATCTGTGCGGATTGCAGTAAAATTATACCGTAATCTGACAAGTGCACTATAACGCAAAATATGAGCCCGCACAACAAGGAGCTATCCCCACCAGCAGGTTGGCGGGTTCCCCTTAATGTGCAGGCTCTTTTTGTGTTCTTTTCGTTCTGGAAGTCCCCATCGGCAAGGCGGCAACAGGAAAGCTGCATCCCCCACCTCAATGCGGGCGGCTCTCATAAGCGCATAGAAGCGCAGGAAGCGACGAATGCTGTGAGCATGATTTTACCTTCCAAAGTGGCAACGCTGCGGTCCTAGAGGCTCTGTCGAGGGGAACGGAACGCATCTCTCGATTACGCCCTCTTAGCAACGCAACGACAGTGAGGAATCTCCTATGCAGAGCATTCCTCCCAGAAAAAAGCACTGCTGCAGGAACGCACGCTCTCACGGCGGCTCTAAAGGCTTTGGAATGGCTTTCTCTATGGACATGGGACCTTTGCCTACAAGAACACGCAGAACGCGCGTATGGGACTGTATGCTCGCATGGAAAAGTGCTTTCCTTTGCGATAGAAAAACCTTGCCGTTGCTGCCACTTTACCCGCCGCGCAGGGCTTACCGTCAGTAGCGGGACGGCTCGGCCGTCCATCCAGACCGATAGCAACCTTCTGGCAGTAGCAACTTTCCCGCATGGTGCGCAACTTGCCGGTAAGTAGGAAAGATGCCCTCCGCCCTAGCATGGGTTAATTGATAGCAGATGCACGGTTCCCCTATCGCGCGTGCTCCAGAGTGAAAAGAAAAGCTCCGGGCAACGCACCTTTCGCCCAATCAGCGGTAACGTCAAAGGTGCCACTATTCTTTGATGTTCAAAGCTACCTAAGAAATCTTAGGAGTTACAATTGAAACACCTAAGGTGGTAGGCTTTGAACCTCCAAAGAAAGCATTAAGATTCCAAAACGCGAAAGAATTTTAAGATTACTTCAAAGGTCACCTTTGCAATTCAAAGCTGAGCGAAGAGGGACAGCGGAAAAGCTGAGAAGTGACTTTGACGACTTTGAATAACAAAGAAGCAACTTTGAGGAAAAGCACAATCAAAGGAGAAGGCTACCATCCCTCCGTAGCACCTCGCAGCAACTTCCTATTCAATTCGTAGCTCGCTACGCGAGCTGAATATATAGGACTTCTATTAGATTAAGAGAGTTTGGCGAGTAAAGCGGAAAAACAGCGATGTACAGAAGTATTTTACAACCGCAAAATGAACAAGGGTTAACACGGAATACGGTACTGGTTAACATGAAATACGGTACTGGCACAAGCAAGGCATCGAGGCATTAAAAACCTTTCTAGGACAGTTTGGTGCCTTTGAACAGCAACAAGCGTGAAAAAATAATAGCACAACGTATAGGAGCAAAACGTGAAAACTTTGGAATCAAATGCAAGTAAAACAGAATACCAAGTAGTGATTGAAAAGACCGGAGAAGTTTGCAAAACATTAACGGTAGATGAGCATGATTATGCAACAGGGGAGCGGTTTTGGAAACTTTACGATGGGTTCTTTGACGTGTTGTGTGACCTTGATTGTATCAGTAGCAGGGTGTTGGCTGTTGCAATTTCAGATGTTGTTCCTAAATACAATACATTCAGTATGAGTATCCGTAAACTTTCTGCAGAAGCAGAAAGCAATGAAAAAACAGTTACGCGAGCACTTAAATTATTGGAAGAGAAAGATATTATAGTAACGGTTCATGCGCCACAAAAGAGAAAGAACGGAGAGTGGATGCTCAATCCGCGACTTTTTGTAAAGGCGACCCAAATTAAACAATTGATTTTAGAAGGACAATACGATGAGTGCCGGGGATTGCCGGTAAGTCCATATGGCTTAGTCAATTCGGAGACAGGAGAAGTTTTCCCTCTTCCAGAAGGGGGAACGCCAGAGACCGTTAACTATCAAAAAAAGGAAAACTTCTTAAAGGCATTTTGGACTTTCCCGGCCATGTTTTCCGGTTTGGGTGGCGCGGAATTAAAGCTCATGAGTTTCGTTTTGAAGCATATAGATTGGGCTAGAAACGATATACACTTTACACTGAATGATTATGCAAGATGCTACAAAACCCATAAGTCTGCGGTTAGTAGGTCTATGAAAGAGCTAAGAAAAAGGGATTTCATGATTCCGTTTGGGGTTGGACGGTGGATGGTTAATCCCAGCGTGATTATGAAGGGAAATGATGAACGGCGTGGCGCATTGAAATCGAAATACAAAAAAGCAAAGCAAGAAACAGAAAAAGTAGCCGAACAGAGGAAAGCTGAGAAAGAGAAAAAGGCGGCAGAAGCAGCGGCGGCTCAGTCGCAGCAACCAGTGCCCGCCCTCGAAGTATCCGCACCGGAGTCGCCAGTGAGCCAGAAAATCCCTATCCCCGGTGGTGGTTTGTGGCCTCCGAGAAGCGAGGAAAAACCGCAGCAAAATAAATTTGTGCCGTTCATTCCTGCTGCTATGCAGCGGCAGATGGCATCGGAAGAGCAAAAACGCAAGGAAGAAATGTCCCAAGAGAGCGTAGAGGATATAGCTATAAGTGCAGTCCCCTATGACGACGGCGAGAGCGACGAATATATTCCGTTGGAATATGCGGAGGTGGGCGCTGCAACATGGGATGATGACGATGAAGCCACATACGTTAAGGACGATGATGACCTTCCGTTTTGACCCAACGGGCCACCGTTTTAGCGTCCATGCCGTACAGTTGGGCGATATGGTACATGCTGGCTCCCGATTGATACATTGCTTTCATTTCGGTTGTGTAGTCCGGTGCAGTAGCAGGTGCGTGTAGCAGGTCGTGGAGAGATAGCCCCAGCAGAACAGCGAGTTGAAGAACGTATCGCGGTGCAACAGACTTATTACATAAGGTGGCGTGCAGTTGCTTGGCGGCTATATCCCCTGCTGGAATGGAAGCGCCATATAGACTTAAAAGTGCATTTTCAATTTCGGTTGCGTAGGTGCGTCCCCCAGTTAGGGAACGCCAGCCACGGGAACGCAATGCGCGGTCAAGAACGGCGTGATAAACAGACCCGTCCTTAAAGTCGAAACCGAAATCCAACGTGTCCTGTAACAATAAATCTAATGCAAGCAAGCAATCCGGCACAGGCTTTGTGGGCTCTTTTGCGAGTTCCATAGTAAATGTTGCAGGAAATAGCTCTTGCTGCCGTGTGCTGTTGTATGCGACATTGGTATCGACTAGCCAATAGCGATGCTTGGTGCAAATTTGCATATCGGGCAACTGATGGCTGCGATGCCAGTACGGTTCGCCGTATAACTGCAAATCTTCTTGGTAGCATACGGGGCAATAGCGCATTACAGAGCAGTGAGTCCCATTTGCCTGTGAAATACCCATCCGATGCACGGCAGCGGGATTACCATTGACAACATAGGCATAGGTGGAACGCTTACGCTGTGTGGAAAAAAATCGAGCATAGTATGGATAAAATGTGTGCTGCATTACAATATCCTTTGCGTGCAAGTATCCTTGTGGGAACTGCGGTAACAGGGTGCTTATTCTCCCGCAGAGCATCAGGCTTGGAGTGCGGACCGTGTCCCCGTATATCTGTTGTATAGTATGTTTGGCGCAGTAATTCCCGCTGCGGATGTGGTAGCGGCAAATAACGCTGTACCACAACTCGTCTGGATATGGAGCCGGGAAAAACGAAATCATATAGACACCTCCCCTTTGATGTAATTACTATACACACTTAAAGGAGAAAGCCCCTGCCGCTTGGCAATTTTGAGTGCGTGTACGAAATCTTGCCCTGTAGGGGTCCGAACAGTAGACAGCGATGCCTCTTTTTGATGCTTACAATGTATAGGAGTATAAGTATTCGCATGAGAGGTACGGTCCAGTTCTGACAAATAATCATGTACCATTCCGAGGTTGGATTGAAGTGCACCTTTTAATTGTTCTGCATCCAAAGATTCGGTTCCGGTAAGAATTGCTTGCTCCTGTGCATGGTACAGTAGCTTAACAAGTATGTCCGGGATGCCTTGTGTCCAGCGATACAGGCAGGACCGCAGCTCTGGCGTGAGAGTGGTATCGGTCTGGGTATATTGATAGCGCCAAAGAGTACGCAATAGAAGGTCGAACTCTGGACCGTCCGGCAGGCGGTCATAGACCAGTCCGGTTGCGCGTCTCGCGGAACGAAATTCCTGCTGCAAAAGTTGAAATACACGCGGCGTTCCCACCATGCAGATGCCAATTCCGGCACTGTTAATGAGCTGGACGAGAAAATTCAAAAACTTACTGCCACCAGTTCCCTTACGGTAGGCAATATTTTGCAGCTCATCGACAATAAGAAGCCCTACATGGTTACTCCGCAGAATTAAACTGAGTTGACTTACAAGCACATCGGTTGTTGCACGGGTCTTTTCAGCGTGGACATGGTAGGTGGTCCCTAAAAGGGCATCAATCTGCAAATAGATGTCGAGAATCAAAGCCTTAACCGAGGCATCGTGCGGCGTCTGTACAACCAGATACGGTATCTGATGGCAGCACAACATTTTGCCTTGGTAGGACTTGTGCTCAATGTCCTGCGGAAACAACGAAAGAACGCGCTGCAAGGCAGTCGATTTCCCCAGCCCGGATACGCCTATAAGGGAGAAACTGCTCCCACCACCAATAGAGGCGGCGTTCGCACCAGAACGGATAGAAGCATATGCGGCATGGGCATAGACGGCCTCTGTTATGGGTGTGTATGTGCTGTAACTGTGCAGCATTGTGTTGTATATCTGGCAGTACAACTCTATCGTCATCGGAAGCGGCTGGTAGATGGAGTATAGCTGCGACAATAGCTGCAAGCGTTCTCCGGCAGGTCGCTCACGGTCTGGTGGAGAATAAGGCGGGAGAAAAGCAAGCGCAGAAGCCAACTCACGCCCAACCATCATCGGCGGAAGCGCCTCAATGTAAGGATTACCGGGATATAAGGGGCTGCTGGTATACTGAGCAAGCATTTTATATGTCCTCCTGCTGGTCGAAGAGTAAATCCATCATATTGATGCTTTCCTGTTTTTTCGCAACCGGGCGATTCTCAGCAATCTGTTTGCCGATATTCCCAACTACGGCGGGGTGTTCTGTCATTGATGCGATGGCGGATATATCTGCCATTAGGTCAAGCTGTGCCTGTAGGTCTTGCTTTTTCCAGTCAACGGTGGCTTTCTTTTGTGCTTGCTGCGCGTCCTGCACCTCGGCAAGTGTTTTGCCCCGATATTGGCTTTGCATGAGTTCAAACGGTGTGTACTCACTATTTTCGTAAAGCCAAACAGTATCCATGCAGGCAGGATTGTACGCAACAACTACTCTTTCACGTCCAGAAAGTCCGGCTCGGACAAACCGCTTATTAAAAAGTGCATTTGAAAAATTAAGAGCGAATACTTCTAATCCGCGCTGAGTGATTCGTCCCTCCGCTCTGGGAAGTAACGTCAAGCCTAATTTTACATCATCAACTGTCGCCAGTGATGACGAAGGGCAGGAAGCCCAAATACGCGCAGCAATCGGAGGAACGCCCGCCTGCATCATGGCAGGAGTAAGTGGAAAGTGTTCCATGACATACTTGCTGTTGTAGTAAATGACACATTTAAGTACGATGCGAGTAAACTGGTCTATATCCAATACACCTTGTTTGCGATAGTCGGGAGCTCCGCGCTCTTGAAAATCCGGCTCAATGACACCCTTGCCCTTGAGTAAGGGCTTATAGGCACGCTGAACAAGGTCAAACAGCTTTTCAACTGGGCCCTTTAGGTCCGGACGATAGGAAGGCAAATTTTCGACCTCGATGTGATAACATTCGCACAGATTTTCAAGTGGACCGCCCAAGAATTCTGTTCCGCGGTCGGTTATAATTTTTGCAGGAAGATGATAACTGGGCCAATCCTGCAGGTCTAATTCTATGCCATATTCATGGCAAACGGAAACCTTGTCTGCGCAGGTGTTTTGCATCAGTAAGCGCAAGGCATATTGCCCGCCCTCTAACCCAACGTACACGCCGGTGATTAGATTGCTATATGCGTCTACCATCGTGTATATGATGGGGCGACCGATGGGCTTGCGGGTGATGCGGCTGACGATGTAGATGTCCGCAACAGTGGCATCTGTCATGTATGTGCCGATAGTCTCTGCGTATGCCCTCACAGAGCCTGTAAATGCACGATGATTGCGCTGGTATGCCTTGATACCTTGGCGGCTAATTGTCTCGTTTATGGGGTCGCGGTGGCATCTAAAGTAATAACGAAACTGCCAGAAAGAAGGATACTGTGGCAGAAGTTTGCCGTATGCGTCACAGTAGCGGGCTTGTAGCATCATTTTGTACGCTGTAGTCAAGGTCTGTTTCTGCGGCGTGTAGTAGTATTTGTTAAGAGCCCACCGAATATTTTTGTCATCCGCGCTTAACGTGCTGGGGAGGTCATTGCTACGTTCAGTGCCCGAAGAAGTTAAAAGTGCATTTTTATTTTGATGTACCCAGTAGCGCCAAAGGTAGAGCAGCACTGTCCGGCGAGTGACCCCGGCAAGGGTGGCTTGCTCCTGCGCTATGCGGCTGCGGTATGCCTTATCGGTAATTGCCTGCGAGCATAGAAGCCCATCGAGGAGTGAAAAGCGTTTGTTGCGCTGCTCACGCTGCCGTGGGGATAGGTCATCGTCCAGAACGAAAGAAGCATACCGGTCGGCGCTGACGGTCTGCATGGCTGCGAGGTCTGCGTTGCGGATTAGTGCAGGCATACGAAAACGCTGGCAGTCAACCACATAACTTTGCGGCTCTGCATACAGGATAACTCGAAGCTGGGAGCCGTCCGACGCTTGCAGAATATCAAGATTTTTCATTTCTCTAACTCCTCACGGTCGATTATGATGCCCCAATCGGATATGCCTTTACTTGTCCAATATCGCTTAGATGATTCCAAGAGCGCCGCAACGCTGGGACGTGATAGGTGTTGACGATAGACCGCTTCTCGTACTGCCTGTGTACCATCTGTGAGGGTGAGCACAAAGTCGGTGGTGTAGGTGTCTGCTAATCCAAGGTCATTGAGCGTTCCAGCGTTGTCATTGAGTTGGACGTTGACCTCGAACGACACGACACTTTCCTCAGAGTCCAACTGCCGCGCGTAGGCAAGCTGCACCTTGTCATACAGCGCACATACCTGCGGGCACTTTTGCAGTTTGAGCCGAGTGCAGCGCCCTTTTTGAACTTGCTTCCTCATAGTAGATAAAACCTCTTTCTGGGGCTGTTTTTGGTTGCAGACAAAAGGCACTTTACAGGGGCAAACAGTTTATCAAAAAATCCCGAAAAGTTGATATTTGTTTGCCTTTTTGCGAAAAAAAAGAAAAAGCTTTGCCCCTGCGAGTTGACGTTAAAACGCCAAATGCGCCAAAGGGGGCAAAGCTTTATCAATTTTTTCCGAAAATCAAGCCGCCATACTATATCCAAGGGCACTCGAAATTATCAAGAAAGGCAAAGAAAAAAATCAAGAATGGT
>OLPC01001194.1_pt1 | contig 23260 bp, 14 predicted proteins | sample 1672341 | NCBI WGS metagenome assembly OLPC01 (sample SAMEA3136673, study PRJEB25190) | human gut metagenome | reverse complement strand
TGCTCCGCGCGCAGTTCCGCAGCGCAGCGAGGACTGTTTGAGCACGGAGTATGCCCCGCATTCTCAGGGACAACGGGAGACTCTCATCCAACCTTGTCTTCGCCAGCTGTCGCGCCTCGCCTCACTTCGACATGCGCAGCGCGAGCGCAAGGGCGGCATCGACTTCGACCAGCCCGAGGCGCGCGTTAAGCTCGACGAGGCGGGAAGGCCGCAGGGCGTGGAGCTTCGCCGGAAGAACGCTGCGACATCGCTTGTCGAGGAGATGATGATCTGGGCGAACGAGGTTGTCGCCGAGCATCTTTCCCGAGCGAAGTTTCCCTGCGTCTACCGCGTTCACGAGGCGCCCGACCTAGAGGGGCTTGCGCAGCTCGTTCCCATCTTCGAGGAGTTCCCTTGGTTCGGGAAGATCGATCCCGTGGGATTCTTCACGGGAAGCCAGCACGCGCTCCGGCAGGCGGTTTCCGCATCGCGTGGGCGCGCCGAGGGAGATCTTGTCTCGTCTCTTGTGCTGCGATCGATGAAGCGCGCGGTATACCGCGAGAAGAACTGCGGCCACTATGGCCTCGCGAGTGCGACGTACTGCCACTTCACGAGTCCCATCAGGCGCTATCCCGACCTTATGGTGCACCGCATGCTGAAAGCCGAGCTCTTCGGACGCCCTGAGAGATTCGACCAGATGACGACGAACCTCGGCTGGATCTGCGAGCACTCGTCGGGGATGGAGCGCGAGGCGGACGACGCGCAGCGCGAGTCCGAGGAGCTCAAGTTGGCGGAGTACCTGCAGCGGTTCGTGGGACAGTCGTTTTCCGCCATCGTGTCGGGCGTCTCGCAGGGCGGCCTGTACGCGCGGCTCGAGAACACGGCGGAAGGTTTTATCCCTGTTCGCACACTTGGCGACGACTATTTCAGCTTCGACGCGGCGCACTATACGCTTACGGGCGAGGAAACGGGCGCGCGCTATCGGCTCGGGCAGCGCATAGCCGTGGTCCTCTTCGCGGTCGATCCCCGTGTTCCCCAAATCGACCTGCGGCTCGCGCAGGGAGCTAGGCGATAAATCAGGGTGCCCGCCACTCATGGCTTGGCGTCGAGTTCCGTGTGCTCGTAGTCGTTCAGGGTTCAAAGCGATAGCTGGGACGTCCGCGGCGGCGTCCTTCTTCTTTCCCGTGATGCCGATAAGCGACTTTTCGCGAAGACCCCGCCCGCGCCCTGCCCATCGCAGCGCATTTCGAAAAATAATCTTTGCGCATGGTCATTTCCCGAAGTTTTCTCTTGCGGTCCCCCGTAAAACAATGCAAAATAGGGATTGCAATCGCAAGTGGACTCCAAACACGAGGACTCCCGACAAGGAACCTCACGATAAGGAGGTGATGAAGTGGCGAGGGGGAAACAGGCCAGCGGCCTTTTGACCCAGCAGAAGGTGCTGCGCGCGGCAGTGGCGCTCTTTCTGGAGAAAGGCTACGCCAAGACCACAACCGCCGAGATCGCCGCAGCGGCGGGTATCAGACAGAGTTCTTTTTTCCATGTCTTCCCCAGCAAAGAAGCGCTTCTTCTCGAATTGGTGCGCCGCATGTTCGGCGGGCAGTTTGACCTGGCCGAACAGCATAACAACGGACAAGAACCGATATTCATGTACGCGGTGGAGACGGCGTTGCAGCTGCATATCGCGGAGCTGACCGAGCCCTTGCGCGAGCTCTATGTTATGGCGTATACGCTGCCGACGACGGCGGATTATCTCTATCGCACCACGTCAAAGCGACTGCAAGTCATCTTCGCGGACTATCTGCCCGACGCGCAGCCGAAGGACTTCTTCGAGATGGAAATTGCGTCCGGGAGCATCATGCGCGGTTTCATGTCCGTGCCGTGCGACCCGTATTTCACGGTGGAAGCCAAGATCCGGCGCTTTCTCGACTGCTCGCTCAAACTCTACGACGTGCCCCAGGCGAAGCGGGAATGCATCATCGACGCGATTCTCCGCATGGATTTGCACTCGATGGCGGAAGGCATCATCCAGAAAACCATTCAACAGGCTGAAGCGGGGTTCGAAGCGCTCATAGCCGAAACCGAGTAACGCCCCGCCGAGGACAGCTCGGCAAGATCGTCAGACATGACCACGTTCGTCATTCATGAGAAAGGTTCGCCATGAAGAAGAAAACCCTGATCATGCTTCTCGCATCGATACTCTGTATCGCGCTGCTGCCGGCGGTGGCCCATGCGGCGACCCCGGATGTTTGGGACGGCAGTACCGCCTCGAGCCTTACGGGCGGCGGAACGAGCGAGGACGACCCGTACCTCATATCTACGGGCGCGGAGCTTAAGCTGTTGGCGGACAACTCCCGTGCGACGGGGCTCGGTAGCTGCTACGTGAAGCTCACGAACGACATCGTCTTGAACGACGGCACGTTCGACAAGAGCGGCGCGTTCACGAAGCGGGGGGCCACGACAACGTCGCAGCCTAATGAATGGCTTCCGATGGGGGAGGCCGGCTGGCACATCGACGGCGACGGCCACTCGATTTCGGGCATGTACATCAAGTGCAACGAAGCGAAGGTTGGCTTGGTCAGCAGGATTGCAAGCAGTGGATACATTCGGGACCTTACCATCAAGGACAGCTACGTCACCTCATCTCAAGCGCCGCAGAGTTACAAAGGTTATATCGGTGTATTCGTAGGACAAAGCAGTAGGACGTCTTTTACCAACTGCGCTGGTGAGAACAATATCGCCGTTACGAATAACTGTTATCTCACTGGCGGTATCGTTGGCTGGTCCTATGGCGGCGATAGTTTCAACGTCGTGCATGTCTCAGGGTCCGTTCAGGGTTCGGGTGCGCTCGCTGGCATCGCGGGACGCGCGAATGGCGCTACCTTCAAGAACTGTTGGAACGAGATGGACATCGATAACGCCAAACCCTCGGTCGTCCAAAGCGGCGGCATCGCTGCTATGGCGGACAGCTCCGAATTCTACAACTGCGCGAACCTGGGGTACCTTCATGGCGGTAGCCGCATCGGCGGCATTGCTGGTGAGGCTCCCGGCAAGATGAAGAACTGCTACACCACAAGCGACATCTCCGGCATCAAAGAGTATGGAAGCCGGAACTATGTGGCGACCCTTGCCGGTATGAATAGCAAGAACGTGGCCGTGCAGGGCTGCTACGCCGAGGATGGCTCGGGCCTTTACGACATCGGCGCAGAAGGCGAGGGCTCTTACGTCCCGCACTTCACGGGTAAAGGCAACCTCGGCGGTGGAAGTGACGGTGAACTCCTCGCTGCGCTCAACGAGAACCTCTACAACATGGATGCCGAACCGAACCTGAACAAGTGGGTGCTGAACAGCGACGGCTATCCGATTCCTACGGGTGAGACATTCGTTGATGACACGGTGTATTACGACATCTGGCTTGACGGCGTGCGTGTGAGCGAGCGAAATGAAGCCGACATCCTTAGCGACGGCCTCGCGTCCTATGATAAGGCCACGAGTACCCTCTTCCTGCATGACGGCCTTGTCGTAACCTCCGCGTACAATCAAAAACTGCTCTACTCCGAGAGCGATATCAACCTGTGCGTTGACGGCGACGTGAAATTCCAATCCTCCCAGAACGTCGGCACGGGCCCGTGCATCATCGACCTGGGCTCAGCGGGCGGAAGCGGCAACCTCAAGATTTACGCGCCCGAGGGTACCTCGGCAACCGTTGCGGTGACCGGCAAATACGCGGAGTACGGCATCGACGTGTCCTCGCTTACGCTCGAGGGCGACGTCTCGCTGAAGGTCAGCGCCGACAGCGCCTTTGCCTTCTGCAACACGATGGCTTTCACCTCGCCGCAGGCGATGCTCGACGCCGTTTCGCGGGGCGATAACTCTGCGATGAGAAACCCCGTCCAAACCATCAATCTTCCCAGCTCGAATGCCCAAAAGCTCTATGAGGACCGGGGTAGCGGCCTCGTGCAGGTAGACGCCTTCACGACGTCTCGCAAGGTGGAAGGTTATCCTTATCCGATTCCCCGGATGTACCCCCATATCCGCATCGCCCCTGTGGTGAGCGAACTTGTGGACAGCTTGCCCGATTCCTTCACCGTCTCGATGACCGATGCCAACGAAGAGAGCAGCCTTGCCGCTTGGGTGTTGGACGAAATCCGGAAGATCGAGGGCATCACCGAAGATAACAGCTCGGTTGTTGTGAGCGACGTGCGTGCTGCCACGGCGGGAACCTTCGCGAACCAGGACGGCGAAGCGGGCAGCTTCACGGCGACCGTCACGCTGCAAACGGGCGGCGCCAGCATGACCAAGGTCATCCCCGGCACGATCGAGCCTGCGGCCTATGCGCCCCCTGTCATCACGACCGAGATCAAGGCCGGCACGGTGGACGCGGGCACCGGACTTTTCGTCGAATCGCCTGATGCGACCTTCACCTGCGGCGATGAGGTCGTCTTCGCGGTCAGCTACAAGGCGGATGGCTTGCCTGTCAAGGACCTTCAGGGTTCCGTCTCTTGCTTCGCAGATAAGGGCCTCACCTGGAGCGAAGCCAACGGCTGCTATCTCACCCCGACCGAGTCTGCCGATTGCTTCACCTTCGCGAAGGCCGCCCGCTACGAGGTAATCTTCAACTTCATCGCAACAGAGGAATACGCGGCGCAGGTCGGCAGCATCGACATCGACGTTGTGAGGCGCACCCTTGCGCCCTCGGATTTCACGTTCGCGGCACCGAGTGACCTTGCCTACGACGGAAGTGCCAAGCAGGCAAGCTTCGAGTTCGCAGGCAAGCTTTCATGTGACGGAGCGCAGACGGTAAGCTACCTTAGCAACGGCGCCACGGTAACCGAAGCGGTCGATCCGGGCACCTATACCGTGCAGCTCGACGTTCAGGAGTGCGACAGCTACAATGCCGCCACGCTCACCGATACGAACTGGACGTTCACGATTGGGCCCAAGCAGCTAAGCGACCTTGACTTCTCCGATATCACCGTCGCGAAGGTCTACGACGGCACTACGGGCGCAGGTATCCTTGACGGCACTGTCGGCTTCGCGGGGAAGTGCGGCGATGACGACGTCTCGATCGTGGCGACCCCTGGTCCTTATGCCGATGGCGACGTCGACGCTGGAACGGACAAGACCGTGACGCTCGAGCTTTCCTTGACGGGCGCCGATGCCGACAAGTACGCGCTTGAATCTCCGAGCGCCACGTTCGATCGCGCTAAGATCACCAAGGCACAGCTTTCCGCAGCTTCCTTCGTTGACCCGACTATTCAGGTGATCTGGCGCGGTGAGGGCTACGGTCCGATCTCCGGCACGCTGACGGCGAACGATTTCTTCGCGGAAGGCGAGGTGCCTGAGGGCGCGAAAATCGTGGCGGTCGGCAAGGCAACTACCGAGACTGTTCTCGATAGCGTGAGCGTTGCCGACGATGGAACGCTCAGCTATTCGAAGGCGGCGAGCTCTGAAAGCGCGTTCAAGACGAGCGGCTACGACGTCGCCATCGAGGCCAAAAACTGCATGGGCTCCGCGCCGCTTTCCGTGCGACAGTTGGCTCGTGCGGGATTCGATGAGGCATCCTGCGTCTCGACCTGGGTTTACGGCGAGGTTGTCGACTTTATGAAGACGCTGGACAACCCTGGGGCGAACTTCAGCTGGACCTGGACAAGCAGCGACTCCGACGTGCTCGCGGTTGTCGGCCAATCCGACTCGGATAGCAACTCGACCGTGACGTTCAGGGCAAACGGGGAAGGGCGTGCGCGCATCGACGTGACGTATCTGTCCGACACCGTGGGCGGCACGTCCGAGCCTGCGACGCCCGATGATGCCAATGCAGTCATCAGCGGCAACGTCGTTAAGCGACCTCTTGAGCCTCAGCCCAGCAGCGCGAGGATCACTATCGGCGATGCGCTTCCCGATATCGCAGTGACCTATCTCGATTTCGTTCGCGACGGCAAAGTGTACTCTGCTTTCGCTGACGGCGATTCGGCAGATGAGGTGCTCGAGAACGCCTATGGCTACCAGCTGATCGACGCCGACGGCAACGTGGTGAGCGCTGAAGAGGCGTGCAACAAGGCAGGCGCCTACCGAATCGTCCCGATTGCCAAGCTCAAGGTGGACGAGAACAACTGGGGCAGCAAGTACGAGATTATAGGGGGAGCCGAAGGCGCGCTCGAGGTGTTCTACCCGCCTGCGCCGCATTTCACCGACGTGGACTACAACTCCTGGTACGCGCCCGGTGTGGACTTCGTCGCGAGCCACGGCCTCATGAAGGGCTATGCGGGCACGACGATCTTCGGCGTGGGCAACGCGCTCACCCGCGGCGAGCTGGCCACGATTCTCTGGCGCAACGCCTGCCCGGGCGAGGCCGCGGCGTACGACCCCTCGGCCGCGAAGGACACCACGGGCATCGCGGGATCGGCGGACGGCATGTTCTACACCGCCGCCGCGAACTGGGCGGTCGAGAAGGGCGTGATCAAGGGCATCGAGCGCCCGGGCGGCGCGCTCGACTTCGCCGCCGACGAGCCCGTGACCTTCGAGCAGCTGGCCACCATCCTGGGCCGCCTCGGCGCCGCGCCCGGCGAGGTCGCGGCCGCGGGCAGCGACCTGTCCGCCTTCGTCGACGGCGCCGACGCGAGCGGGTGGTCGGCGCCCTACCTCAAGTGGGCCGCCGGCAAGGGGCTCGTCGAGGGCTACGACGAGCTCGCCGGCAAGCGCCTCGCCCCCGGCGAGAACGCGGCCCGCGAGCGCGCGGCGACCGTGCTCATGCGCGCCTTCGATAAGGGTATTCTGAAGTAAATTGAAAACTTGGTGCCGCCGGTGATCTGGCGGCACCCCAGCCCGCGCATCGTGCCGACGTGAGATGCCGTCAGGCCTGAAGGAGCCATCCTGGTGAACCGGGGGCAAGACGGTTTCCGTGGGATCTGCTGAGCGCAGCGGAGTTTCCCGCGGATACGATGTTGCCGCCTCGCCAATGGGGCATTGAACGTAAGGAGAAAGACTATGGCTGAGACAAAGACCAAAAAGCGCGTGCTGAACGCGGTCATGGTTGCGCTCTGCGCCGTGGTCGTGTTTGCCGGCGCGATGGCGGTGACGAGCTTGCGCGATTCGGATTCGACCGAGCTCGCCGAGCCGAACGCCCCAACGCTTTCCGCTTCCCAAGTTGACGGCGAAGATACTCCCGACGCGCAAGACGAATTTGCCACCGAGCAGGTGCAGCAAGAGCTCGACCTGGCAGTGGGCGAAGGGGCGAATAGGGCCTCAGGCTCGGAATCTGCAGGAAGCCAGGCCCCATCCGAAGGACCTTCTCAAGGCGCCGCGGCAGTCGAAGGCGACATCCCCGCGCAGACCTGCACGATTGAGGTGCGCTGCGACACCATCCTCGACAACATGGGTGATTTGGCTCCGGGCAAAAGCTCCTGCGTGCCTGGAAACGGCGTGATCTTGGCAGCTTCCACAGTTCGCTTCGCGCAGGGCGACACGGTGCTCGACGTCCTGAAGGCCGCGTCCTCCGCCACGGGGCTACAGCTCGAATATTCCTACACCCCTGGCTACGGCTCCTATTATGTGGAGGGCATCAACAACCTCTACGAGTTCGATTGCGGCAACGAATCGGGCTGGATGTACAAAGTGAACGGCTGGTTCCCGAACTACGGCTGCTCGGAGTACCAAGTGCGCGATGGCGATGTCATCGTGTGGTGCTACACGTGCAAGGGATACGGCGCTGACCTGGGTGCATCGGTGGAGCAGTAGCGATGACGACGAGAAATAACACGAGAAGGGAACGCGTGGCGGCGAGACGCGCCCTTGCGGCGGCGCTGGCACTTACCCTTGCGTGCTCCCTTTTCCCGGCACCATCGCTCGCCAACGACGGGTCGGCTCTCAACTTCGACTCGGACACCTCTGCTTCCATCGAGGGGAACGCTCCGACCTCGGCACCCGCCGAGGGTTTCGATTCCGCTGCTGTCGAAGGGGAGGGCTGTGACCCCGCCCCCGCCGAAGACTTCGCTTTGGCTCTCATCCCTGCTTCCGCCCCTGATGAGGCGCTTGCTTCGGGTCCCGACGGCGCTTCCGACCCTGACCCCGCCCCCGCCGAGAGCGCTCCCGCTCCCGCCAGCTATGGGGAAATCCTCGTAGAGACGGCCGCCTATCTCTCGGCGAGCGTTCCCGATCCCGGGGTTTCCTCCATCGGCGGCGAGTGGGCCGTCATCGGCCTCGCGCGCAACGGCAGCCTCCCCGCCGATTGGGTCTCGACCTACTACTCCAACCTGGTGCGAACGCTCCGGGATGCGGGCGGCGTGCTTCATCGTGTGAAGTACACCGAGTACTCGCGCGTTGTGCTCGCCCTGTCCTCGCTGGGCTTCGACCCGACTGACGTCGCCGGATACGATGTGCTTTCGCCTCTCGGTGACTTCGATCAGGTCTGTTGGCAGGGCGTGAACGGCCCCATCTGGGCGCTCATTGCGCTCGACTCGCGCGGCTATGACGCTCCGACCGCTCCCGATGGCAAGCGCCAGACGACGCGCGACGCGCTCATTGACGCCATCCTCGAGTCCGAGATCTCGGGCGGGGGCTGGGCGCTTTCAGGCTCGGTGCCCGACGTCGACCTGACAGCCATGGCGCTTACCTCGCTCGCTCCGTACCGCGCCTCGAGAGCCGACGTTGCCGCCGCGGTTGAGCGGGGGCTGTCCGTCCTCTCGTCTTTGCAGGGAGAAGATGGCGGCTACGGCGATGCGGGTTCCGCCACCTCGGAAAGCTGCGCGCAGGTCGTCGTCGCGCTCTCTGCGCTCGGCATCGACCCTGCCTCCGACGCGCGTTTCGCGAAGGCGGGCGGCTCGGTGCTCGATGCGCTGTGTGCATTCGCGGTCCCCGGCGGGGGATTCAAGCATGTTGCCGACGGCGAAGTGAATGGGATGGCGACTGAGCAGGGATTTTACGCGCTCGTTGCCTATGAACGCCTTCTTTCGGGGAAGATGTCGCTTTTCGATATGAGCGACGTCGCGTCCGCGGTTCCGCCCGATGTCCCGCCAGACCCCGACCCCGTGCCCGACCCTGACCCAATTCCGACTCCCGACCCTGAACCGACGCCGAGCGGCCAGCCATCAGGCGGCGCGGGAGCGCAGGACGGCGGGGCTCCATCGGGCAAGACGCTCTTCGCGGCCCAGGCAGCGGCGCCGTTCGGCGAGAAGATGATCGCGACCTCCTCGCTTTCCCCTCAGGGCGCCTCAAGCGAAGATGGTCCCGATGCCGACACCTCGAGCGCCCTTGATGCCGCATCCGCGCCAGGCGATCAGGCAGGGCAAGACTCCTCGGCAGATGCCGCCGCTGCCAGTGATAACGCCTCGTCGCCGTGGCTTTGGGCGGGCATCGCCGTCGTCGCGGCATGCGCCCTCGCCGCGCTCGGGGTCTACCGGGCGCGCCTTGCTCGCAAGGACGACCAAGCGGAGGCGGATCAATGAGGTCTGGCGGCGCTTGCTCGCCCGCGGGCGCAACGAGGGGCGCAGACGCGTTCGGTTCGTATCACCCAGCGCTCGTCTTCACCTTCTTCGCGTGCGCGATTGTCCTCGGCATGTTCGTGCGCACCCCGGCGTTTCTCGCGGCGACCGTGGTGTTCTCAGGGCTCTACTACGCGGTGCTCGCAGGAAGGCGCAGCTTTCGCATGCTCGCGGGAATGGTAGCGCTCTTCATCGCGGTCGCTGTGCTGAACCCCCTGTTCAATACGAGGGGGGACGTCGTCCTCTTCACCTACTTCGACAGGCCCTACACGCTCGAGGCCCTCGCGTTCGGCGCGCAGACGGCGGCGCTGCTTGTGGGGATGCTGCTGTGGTTTTCCTGCTACAACATTGTCATGACGAGCGACAAGTTCACCTACCTGTTCGGGCGGATGGCACCGTCGGTCACGCTCGTGTTCACGATGGTGCTCCGCCTTATCCCCGCGTATCACCGCAAAATCGACGAGCTTGCGGCGGCGCGCTCGGGAATCGGGCGCAGCCCGGCGGTCGGGAAGCTCTCGGAGCGCGTCGGGGGAGCGTCGGCTATTCTCTCGGCGCTCACGTCGTGGGCGCTTGAGGGGGGCATGTCGACGGCCGACTCCATGCGCAGCCGAGGATTCGGCCAGGCGAGGCGCACTGCCTACGCGCGCTATCGCTTCACCGCGCGCGATGGGGCGCTCCTTGCGTGCATGGCGTTGCTCGCTGCGATCTCGGTCGCGGCGATTGCCGGCGGGTTTGCAAGCGCGGACTTCGCCTCCCTTATTGTCGCGCCGGTGTCCGACTCCCTCTCGGCGGGAGCTGGGGCGGCCACTGACCCCGTCTCGCTTATGATAGGGTCAGTTCCCGACCCCGTCGCGGCGTGCGGGCTCGTTGCATATTCGGCATTCATGGCGCTGCCGTCCGCCATTACCATTGGAGAGAGGCTCTTATGGCACATTTCGCTATCGAACAGCTGACGTTCGCCTATCCTGGGGCGGACCGTCGTGCCCTCGACGGCGTATCGCTCGAGATAGAGCAGGGAAGTTATGTCGTCATCTGCGGAAAGAGCGGATGCGGCAAGACCACGCTCCTTCGCCACCTGAAAAGCGTGCTTACGCCGCACGGTGAACGCACAGGCCGCATCCTCTTCGAGGGGGTGCCGCTCGAAGATGTCCCGCAACGCGACCAGAGCGCGAAAATCGGGTTCGTCATGCAGAACCCCGATGCACAAATTGTGACCGATAAGGTGTGGCATGAGCTGGCGTTCGGCCTGGAGAGCCTGGGGTGCGACAAGGACTCGATGCGCTTTCGCGTGGCGGAGATGGCGAGCTACTTCGGCATCGAAAGCTGGTTTCGCAAGGACGTTCGCGACCTGTCGGGCGGTCAAAAACAGCTGTTGAACTTGGCGTCTATCATGGCGATGCGGCCGAGTGTGCTCATCCTTGACGAACCCACAAGCCAGCTCGACCCCATCGCGGCGTCGAACTTCCTGAACACGGTTCGCAAGATCAACCTCGAGCTGGGCGTGACCGTCGTCTTGACCGAGCACCGTCTGGAAGAGGTGTTCGCCTGCGCCGACAAGGTGGTCGTCATGGACCGGGGCGCGATTGCGTCGGTTGGCAGCCCGCGCGAGGTCGCGCTCTCGCTTCACGCGTCGGGAAACGACATGATGGCGGCGCTGCCTGCGCCCCTGCGCATCTTCTACGGGGTGGAAGCCGCCTGCGAGGCGGGCTTGGAGAAGATGTGCCCGGCTAAGGCGCCCGCGCGGCTCAAAGCTGAAGGAAAGACGGCCGTTTCCGCTGGTGAGGATTGCGCCGTCGAGGATAACGCAGCGGTTGGGGAAGGTAATTCCGACGAGCATTCCCGCGATGGAGCGGACGCCTTCGCGGCCCCGCTCACGGTGCGCGAGGGGAGGCGCTGGCTTGCGGATTTCGCTTCCGACGGAACGGCGCATGCGGATGCGATTCCCGCAGACGCCCCGCTCGATGCGGTGGAGCACCCGGCCCTCTCGCTCAAAGAGGTGTGGTTTCGCTACGATCGCGATCTTCCCGACGTGTTGCGCGGCGCGTCGCTCGACGTCGCACCTGGATCGCTTCTCGCCATCATGGGAGGCAACGGCGCGGGCAAGTCGACCCTGCTTCGTGTGGCCTGCGGGATCTCGAAGCCCTATCGCGGCACCGTGCGCATATTCGGCAGGAAGCTAAAGGATTGGAAAGCGGGAAGTCTCTTCGATGGATGCCTTGCGCTTCTGCCCCAGGACCCGCAGAACCTCTTCGTCAAGAAGACGGTGCGCGAGGATTTGGCTGAGATGCTCGCCTCATCCCGTCTGCCCGAGGCCGAGCGTGCTCGCCGCATCGAGCATGCCATCGAAATGGCCGACATCGAGAGCTTGCTCGATTCGCATCCCTTCGACCTCTCGGGCGGCGAGCAGCAGCGTGCCGCACTCGCGAAAGTCCTGCTCACCGAGCCGAAAATTCTTCTGCTCGACGAGCCGACCAAGGGTATCGACGCCTTTTTCAAGCGCAAGCTCGCCTCGGTGCTCGACAAGCTCGAACAGGAAGGTGTGGCGATCGTCATGGTGTCGCACGACATCGAGTTCTGCGCGCGCTACGCCGAAGCGGTGGCCATGATGTTCGACGGCGAGATCACCGCCGAAAGCACGCCGCGCACGTTCTTCTCGTCGAACAGTTTCTACACCACGGCGACGAACCGCATGAGCAGGGACCTGTTCCCGCGTGCGATTACCGATGAGGATGTGATTGGGCAATGCGTGCTGCGCTAGAAAAAAAAGCCCGCTGGAAAACCGCCCTGTCGTGGCTGGTCGTCGTTGTGCTCACGCCGATCACGGTGTGGGCGGGAACGGTGTTCGGCTCGGGCAGCTACTACGTGACGAGCATCCTCGTCATCATCTATGCGATGGTGCCCTTCTTCGTGTCGTTCGAGTCGCGCAGGCCGCAAGCTCGCGAGCTCGTGATCATCGCGGTGATGTGCGCGCTTGCCGTGGTCGCTCGCGTGGCGTTCATCTGGGTCCCGCACTTCAAGCCCATCGCCGCCATCGTCATGATCGCGGGTGTTGCCTTGGGGTCGCGCTCGGGCTTCCTCGTGGGGGCGATCTCGCTGCTCGTCAGCGATTTCGTCTTTGGCCAGGGGCCGTGGACCCCTTGGCAGATGCTCGCCTACGGCATCGCCGGGTTCGTCGCGGGATTTCTCGCCGAGCGGGGGGTGATCCCTCGAAGCGATTTGAGCAACCGCGCGAAGACGCTGCTCTCGCTTGCGGGCGCGGCGTTCGTCGTCGTGGTGGTCGGGCCCATTCTGGACACGTGTTCGCTCTTCACGATGGTCTCCGCCATGACGCCCGAAAGCGCTCTTGCCATCTACGCGTCCGGCCTTCCCGTGAACGCGGTGCAGGCGACGGCGACGGCGATCACGCTGTTCATTCTCGCCAACCCGTTGCTCGGCAAGCTCGAGCGCGTGCGCGTGAAGTATGGTCTTGCGAGATAGGGGGCGCATGAACTTCGCATCCTATCATCCCGCGCTGAACCTGCTGTTCTTCGTCGCCGTGATCGCGTTCACGGCATGTTGGACGCACCCAGGCCTTGCGGCGGTGTCCTTCCTGTGCTCGCTTGCCTACTCCGCGAGGCTTCGCGGCCCCCGCGCCGTTGCCTTCGGATGCGCGCTCGTCGCGGCGGCGCTCGCTTTCGCGGCGCTGTTTGCGTTGAACGTGCACTTCGGCGTGACGAACCTCGCGCGAACCCCCATCGGCAACAGCATCACCGTCGAGTCGCTGACCTGCGGCATCATCGTGGGAATCAAGGTTGCGGCAATCCTTGTATGGCTCTCGTGCGTCCTGCGCGTCTTCACTGCCGACAAGGTGGTCTTCCTTCTGGGGAGCGTTTTCCCGAAGGCGGCGATGATGCTCGCGGTGACGTTCCGCGCGGTGCCGGTGGTGGGCGACCGTGCGCGCAAGATCGCCGTCGCGCAGTCGGGCATCGGGAGGGGGCCAGGCCAGGGGAGCATCCTGCGTCGAATTGCGAACGCGCTGCGGAGGGCTTCCATCCTTGTTTCCTGGTCGATCGAGCGATTCATCGAGATGTCGGACTCTATGAGAAGCCGCGGTGCGGCCTTGCGCGGGCGTACGGCGTACTCGCTCTACCGCTTCGACAACCGCGACCGTGCGCTTGCCGTTATCCTCGTGGCGCTTATTACCGTGTGCGCCGCATCGACGGCGCTCGGCCAGACGCAAATGCTCTTCAGCCCCGTCATCGTGGTGCCGAAGGCGTCGTCTGCGGGCGTGGCCGTCTTTGCGGCGTTTCTCGCGCTGTGCCTTTTGCCGCTTGCGCTTCAACTAGTCGGCGAAGCCTCTTATGCGCGAAGAACGAAAGCTGTGACGACCGGGGGAGGCCGGCGTCCGTTGAAAAGGGAAATCCAAGAGAAAGGAAGGACCGCATGAATCTGAAGAGAAAGCTTGTCGCCCTGCTCCTGTCCGCAGTCGTGGCCTGCGGACTTGTCCCAGGTATCGCGTTTGCCGCGATAGGCGACATCCCATCAGGGGAAACGCCGATCGGGCAGGTGCACGTCAGCATCAGCGACACACTTGCGCGCCCCGTCGGCGTAAACTACCCCGCGCCCCGCGGCACCATTGCCGAAGGGGACGTCGACCTGTATTCGTCGGACAGTGCGATGTCGGCGATCGTACGCCTTGCAAACGAGAAGGGCGTTGCCGTCGTCGGTGCCGACAAGGGTTACATCACTTCCGTCGCGGGGCTTGGCGAGTTCGACTGCGGGAAGAAAAGCGGTTGGATGGGCACGATCGACGATTGGTTCGCGAACACGGGTTTCTCCTCGGTGACCGTGAGCAGCGGAGTTTTGGAGCCGGGCTCCGAGGTCGACCTCATGTACACGCTTGACGGCGGGCCCGACCTTGGCAGCGACTGGGGAAGCAACGATAAGACGGTGGCCTCGCTCTCGGTTGGCGCGGGCATCTTGTCCCCGTCGTTTAGTGCCGACGTCCATTCGTATACGCTCACGCTGCCCGAAGGCTCGACGAGCGTTGCGCTCACGCCAACGGCAACAAACAAGAACTTCCAGGTGAAGGCACGTGTTGGCGGCGCGTGGTACAAGCGTGGCGCGGAAATTCCCGTCTCGGATGGTTCGGTGGTCGAGGTCGTTTGCGGCGACCCGAGTTGGCCGACTATGAACGATGCTGCGAATGTCCCCGCTCAGCGCTACGAGATAACCGTGAAGGTCGGGGCGTCCGGTTCCGCCCCCGTCTTCTCCGATGTGGATTACTCGGATTGGTACGGCGATGCCGTGACCTTCGTGGCTGCGCGCGGCCTCATCACGGGGTATGCGGGCACGACTCTTTTCGGCGTTGGCGACACCCTCACGCGCGGCCAGCTCGCCACGATCCTCTGGCGCAACGCCTGCCCCGACGAGTATGCGTCCTACGACCCCAAGACTGCCAAGAACGAGATCGATATTGCGGGCTCAGCCGATGGCATGTACTATACCGCGGCTGCGAACTGGGCTTTCACAAACGGCGTGATCACCGGCATCGTGCTCGAGGATGGCACGAGGGACTTCGCCGCCGAGGGCAAAGTCTCCTTCGAGCAGCTGGTCACCGTTCTTGCGCGCCTGTGTGCAGCTCCCGGCGAGCTTGAGTCCGCGGGCAGTGACCTGTCCGCCTTCGCCGACGGCGACTTGGCGAGCGACTGGTCGCGCAGCGCCTTCGCATGGGCTGCCAAAAAGGGGCTCGTCGAGGGCTATGATTGGCCCACTGGCAAGTATCTTGTGCCCGGTGAGGACGTTGCCCGCGAGCGTGTGGCCGTGGTACTCAAGCGCGCCTTCGAAATGGGAATCATGTAGGCGCCGCCCCTTTTCCCTCTTCGGCGGAACGGCGAAACGGGAAGTTGGCTGGTGAAACGATCGCAAGGAGAAGTACCATGATCCACGTGTATTACGGCGACGGCAAGGGGAAAACAACGGCGGCGATGGGGCTTGCGCTGCGCATGCTCGCCGCCGGCGGCCGCGTCGTTATTGTGCAGTATCTGAAAGACGGCGAAAGCGGCGAGGTGCGCATCCTCTCCGATCGACTCGGCGTTCCCGTGTTTGCCGGCGTGCCGACTGGCAAGTTCACCTGGGAAATGACCAACGAGGAGCTTGCGGCGGTGCGGAAGGCCCACGATAAGAACCTTGCGGCGGCCCTTGACGAGGTGGAGGCCTCGGGTGCGCGGCTGCTCGTGCTCGACGAAGTGCTCGATGCGCTTGCGATGGGGCTTGTGGACGAGGCTGTCGTGACCCGCGTGCTCAAGAGGGGAACGGGCGAGCTCGAAGTGGTGCTTACCGGCCGCAACCCGAGCGAGGACATCGCCTCGCACGCGGACTACCTGACGGAGATGGTGTGTAAGAAGCACCCGTTCGAGCAGGGTGTCGCGTCGCGCGAAGGGGTGGAATACTGATTTTGCGCATATGTCGCGCGACTCTACCTGTCGCCGTGGTCGCCAAAATGGACTACTCTGCTGACCGGCGGCCTGCAAGAGTGGTACCATCCCATCGTCGAAAAGCTTCCGGGTAGCCTGTCTTCTGATGCGCGTATTCGAAAGCACTATATGAAATGGGGAATCATGCGACGTACTCTTATAGATAACGGCGCTCGCAAGGCGCTGGCGGTTCTCGCTTCGGCGGCGCTCGTCGCGGGCCTTGTCCCCGCGGCGGCCTTCGGAGAGGTCGGGGGGGGGTCTTCCGTCGCTGATGCGGCATCGAATGCTTGCCTTGTTGAGCTCGGGGCTCAGGTAGGCGAAGGCTCCAGCGATGCGCCTGGCGAGGGAAGCGACGCCTCGGGCGCGGGCAGCGTTTCCGGTTCGGGGGCGGGCAATGCTTCTGCGACGGGAAACGAAAACGGCGCTCCAGGTGGAAGCAATGCCTCCGATGGCAGCGGCAATGAGGGCAGCTTCAGCTCTTCGGATGCCGGTGACCCTTCGAACTCGAATTCTGACAACACCGCGCGCGATGACGTTAACGCCGGTTCCACCTCGGGCGGCAGCGCAGGCACCCCCGATACCGGCGACGCCCCAAGCGCCCCCGAACCCCCGGCGCCCGAAACATTCACCGATGTAGAGCCTGGCTCATGGTACGAGCCGGGCGTGCTCTTCTGCCAGCAGAAAAAGATCATGCGGGGCATTGCGGGCACGACGCTGTTCGGCGTGGGCCAAAGCCTCACTCGCGCGCAGATGGCTGTCATGATGTGGCGCTATGCCGACCCCGAGGCTGCGGCATCCTACCTTAGCGACGCCGACAACGAGACGGGGATGGACGACGTTGAGTCCCGGACATGGTACACCGCTGCAGCTAACTGGTCGGTCGAGAACAAGGTGATCAACGGCTTTCCCCAAGACGATGGCACGTTCGCTTTCGAACCCGACGTCCCCGTAACCCTCGACCAATTCTGCACCATCATTGCGAACTTCGACCACGTGGGTCCCAACTATGGCACCGCCTCGCTCACGCGCTTCTCTGATAGCGAAAGCGTTCCCCAATGGGCGGCGCGCGGCCTTGCATGGTGTGCCGATAAGGGCTTGGTCTCGGGTTATGACCGGGGCGGCGGCATCTTCGAGCTCTGCTCGACCGCAGAGCTTCCGCGCGAGCGTGCGGCCACTGTCTTCATGCGCGGATACGATGTCGGGGTGTTCGACGACGGCTCCGCTCCTCTTGTCTCTCCTTGCGAGGATCTGGGTCTGTCCGGGTATTGGTTCATTCGCTCCGCATCGGCAAGCTCCCTCTCGGTCGGTGCGCGCTCCGACGGGGACGTTCGGCTTGCGAGCGCGAACTTCTCGCTTTCCCAGACCTTCACGTTCTCTTACGATAACGGCTACTACCACATTATCTACGCGGAGACCGGCCTTGCACTCGAGACGGCGCCCGGCATCGCGAACTCCCCTTCGGATGTCTCCCTCGGCGCAGTCGTTTCCCAAAGCAAGCGTCAGCAATGGTCGGCCGTGCGAACGGAGTCGGGTGCGCTGCGCTTCTGCAACCTTGCGACCGGCTACTGGCTTGCCCCGCAAGACCTGACCATGGGGTCTTCTCTGCAGGCAGTCGAATCTCCCGAGGAGGACGCTTCGTCGTTTGTCCTCGTCGAGCAACAGGACCTGCTCTCCGAGGGTCTTTTCACGATCTCCCCGAAGGGGGATTCCTCGAAGCACCTCGATGTCGTGGACGCATCCGTCGATGACGGCGCAAACGTGCAGATCTGGCACGACAACGGATCGCTTGCGCAGAAATGGTATGTGAAGCGCGCATCGGGGAAGGTTAATACCTATACCCTGCAGGCGGCGTGCTCTGGCAAGCAGCTTGCCGCCGATTCGAACGGCAACGCGGTGCAGCGTGCCGCGGACGGGTCGAGCGAGCAGTTGTGGCGTGCCGACTTCTCCGGCGGCTTCGTCGTCTTCACGAACCTTGGCACGGGGCGCGTGCTCGATCTTGCGGATGGGTGCACCGACGCGGGTACCAATGTGCAAACCTATGCGGCGAACGGGATGGATGCCCAGCGATTCTCGCTACGCGAGACGCAGCCTCTGCCCGAGGGGCTGTACACGATTTGCCTTGCTGGAACCGACCAGGTCATCGACTTGAGGGATGAGTCCCAGAAGTCAAACGCGAACATTCAGACATGGATATCGAATGGAACTGGCGCGCAGATTTGGAACATCGAGCACAACCAGGACGGCTCCTACACGTTCACGAACTGCGGCTCGAAGATGGCGATCGACATCTGCGACGGTATCATGGCCGCGGGGACGAATGTGCAGCAGCACGAGGTCAACGGCTCGCAGGCTCAGAAGTGGCGGGCGATCTATAACGGCGACGGCACTTTCTCCCTCGTTCCGTTCGCGAGCGGTTCGGTAGCGCTCGGGACGACGGGCACGTCGGGTGGATCGAACGTCGAGCTTGTGGGCCGAGACGCTGCTGCGCGCCTCACCTTCAAGATGGCGACGCTGCCCGGCAAGGTAGGGTATCAGAATCCTGCAGGATTCTACCAGGTGAGCTCAAGGTCGGTGACGCTACCCGATTACGCGAGCGGGTACTTCACTTATGTTACCCCTTCGCAAATCGCTCCTGATGCGACGCGCGAGGATTGCATCAACGCCTTTATCGATCGCGCGTACGACTATATCGGCACGGCGTACCGTTGGAATTATTCCATGGAGCCGGGCGTGGGCGTCGACTGCATCGGGCTTGTGTACCAATGCCTGTACGCGACGGGCATGGATTTAGGTGAGTTCAACCCTTACGACCACTATGCGACCGGCGCTGACGGCTGGCATAGTCACGACGCGAACAATATGTGGGACTACGGCGACGTGCTCCACCTGCCCCTGTCGATGCGGCAGCGCGGTGACGTGATTTCCTGGGAGGGTCATGTGGCAATCTACCTGGGCAACGACATGATCATCGACGCGTATGGGCCGGTGGACGTGCACAGCATGTGGTCTCGCGGCGTGCCCCGCGGCGTGTTGCGCTTCTATCAGCGATCCGCGTTCGGGCCCAGTGGTCGTGAGGACATCGCCCCTGTTCGAGCTTGATGGCGATCCTGCGAGCTTGGGCTCATCGAGACCAAAATGAAAGCGAGCGCCGGATGATCGGTCCGGCGCCCGCTTCGAGAGGCGTTTCAGCTATTGGTGTGGGCGCGGCTTTTGCCCTTGTATGTTTAGGAAACTCCTCTCCTCGAAAAGTATGATACCTAATGAGATAGTCATTTTTCAGTCGTGATTTTCTCGATCTGATGTGCGAAAATGTTTCTCGTAATGTTCTCCCAAAATGTAATCGTGCGGTTACGTTTTCCCCTGCTCGGCGTTGCGGCAGTGTGCAGCAAAACATGCTGTGCGCCCGCAAGCAACCCCTCGTTAATATGAAGATGCTGTGCACCCAAGGTGTGCAAGCTGCCCTTTTATTGCCCGAAAAGGGCGTTTCGGCTACAGCTTTCCCTCGTGAGATGCACAAAACCGCTCAAGGCCGCTATAATCCAGAAAGTTTGAACGGAAGTGCCGCGGACGGATGCGGCGAAGTCAAAGTTCGCCCGTGCGCGGGCGGCCACAAGTTGTAAGGGGCAGGGCTGGTGCTCGACCAATTCTTCTCGCAGATATCGTTTGTGGATATCTTCAACTTCTGCGTCTTCATCACGTTTACCATTTGCTATACCTATCAGCTCTACTACGTGCTTGTCGTGCTCTCGCGCAAGCCGAAGCAGCTTGTCGCGAAAAAGAACCATCGATATGCCGTCGTCGTTTCTGCCCGCAACGAAAGCGCGGTCATTGGCGACTTGATCCACTCCATCAAGGTGCAGAACTACCCGTCCGAGCTCATCGACGTGTTCGTTATTGCCGACAACTGCACGGACAACACGGCCGATGTGGCCCGCGAAGCTGGCGCTACGGTGTTTCCGCGCTTCAACTCCGAGCAGGTGGGCAAGGGCTACGCGCTTGATTACGGCTTCAACGTCATTCTCAGCCAGTATGCCGACCGCGGCTACGAGGCCTACTTCGTGTTCGACGCCGATAACGTGCTTGACGTGAACTACTTCCGCGAAATGAACAAGACGTTCGACAACGGCGCCGTGGCCTCCACCAGCTACCGCAACTCCAAAAACTACGACAGCAACTGGATTTCCGCAGGTTATGCCGTGTGGTTCCTGCGCGAGGCGAAGTTCCTCAACCAGGCGCGCCTGACGTTGAACACCAGCTGCGCCATCTCGGGCACCGGCTTTTTCATCTCGGCGAAGGTCATCGAGCGCAACGGCGGCTGGAAGTGGCATCTGCTTACCGAGGACATCGAGTTCTCGGCGAACTCCATCTTGGAAGGCGAGCGCATCAGCTACACGCCCACGGCCGTGCTCTACGACGAGCAGCCTGTCACGTTCCGCGATTCCTGGAACCAGCGTTTCCGTTGGGCGAAGGGCTTCTACCAGGTGTTCTGGCACTATGGAGCACGACTGGCCAAGGGCATCGCCACCAACCCCAAGGGCAGCCGCTTCGCCTGCTACGATATGCTCATGACCATCGCCCCGGGCATGCTGCTCACCATCATCAGCGTGACGTTCAACGCCATCATCATCGCCCTGGCGGCGGCTGGCCTTATGTCCACGGGCGTCATGGTGGCATCCTCGGTGTCCTCGATCTGCTTCTGCCTCATGAACTACATGGTGTTCATGTTCATGTTCGGCGTGCTGACCACCTTCGTGGAATGGGATTCCATCCACTCCACCACGGGCAAGAAGATCCGCTACATGTTCACGTTCCCGTTCTTCATGCTGACGTACGTGCCCATTGCACTGGTGGCGTTGGTGAAGAAGTGCAACTGGAAGCCCATCAAGCACTCCATCAACGTTGATGTGCAGGAGTTCGCGCAAAGCGAGTCGCGTCGCGAGCGCGCGTAAGGGCGTGTGTGTAGGGAAAATCGCAAACAACGAAGTGCAAACGAAAGGCGGTCTGCGGGCCGCCTTTCTTGCGTAGGGGATGGCGGCTCCTCACACCCGTGCGAACACGAGGCAGTGGAGCGTTTGGGCGCCGGCTGCGCGCAAGGCGTCGCAGGCGGCGGACATGGTGGAGCCTGTGGTGCACACGTCGTCGACAAGCAGCACGTGCGGCGGCACCGTTGCACCTTCGATGACGCGGAAGCTACCGCTCAAGTTGCCGATGCGCCCTTTGCGCCCGAGGGTGCGCTGGTCAAGCGTGCGCGGTGGTACAAGCAGGCCGACGCGGCGCAGGCCAAGCGCGCAGGCCACCTCGCGCGAAAGCTCGTCGACGTGGTCGAATCCGCGCCGGCGCTTTGCGGCGCCGCTGGCGGGGATGGGCACGCACACGGGCGCGTCGGCCAGCCAGCCGGGCGGCACCTGCGGGGCCATCAGGCACGCCATCTCGCGGGCAAGGCGCCGCTCGCCGCCGTCTTTCCAGCTGCGCACGATGCGCGCGGCCGCGTCGTCGTAGGTGACGGCGGCGGTCATGCCGTCGAACGCAGGGCGCCTGCGCCCGATGGCGGCCAGCATCACCTCGTTGCACTCGCAGCACTGCAGCCGTCCGAACGGCGCGCCGCAACGCGGGCAGGCGCGCCACCAATCCACGTAGCGAAGCGCGGTGCGGCAGTGTTCGCACAGCGGCTCGCCGGGCGCGTCGCACACGGCGCAGCGCGTCGGCCACACGGTTTCGGCCAACGCCTCGGCGGCGCCAAGCCCGTACAGGGCAATCGTGTTCGCTATGTTCGCGGCAATGGTCATGCCCTCAAGCGTATCAGCTCAACCTTGCGCACCTTTTGTGCGCATCGCTCCCGCGAACACGCGAAACCTTGCCCGCGCGCACGCCCCCCTGCAGATTCTGCGCATGCTTGTACCGGCCGGGCGCGCATCTGCTAAACTACTTACCACTTCTTTCGAGTCTGTAGTTGCGGGTCCTCGGGGCCCTAGTCCATGGCAGATGCGGTCAAAAGGATCCACGTAAGCCGCGCGGCCTCGGCCGCCGACGAGCATGGCGTATCCTAGAGGTAAGACGCACCTTCCGTTTATACGAGCGACATACCGTCGCGACGGAGGAGAGGGCGGCGCGAAAGCTAAACCCCGGTGCGCGAGTGTGGGGTCAAAAACTAGGTCAGTCGAAAGAAGCCTTTTCAAGAACTAGATGGAGGAAGTTCGGTATGAAGCATTTCAAGCGCTTTGCGGCATGTTGCGCTGCGGTTGCGTGCGCGGCGGCCATGTTGCTTACGGCTACGGGTTGCCAGCAGCAGCAAGAGCCCTATTCGCCCCCCGAGGCAACGCCGCAGGTCAGCAAGCCAACCATCGCTCAAGAGGGCGTGCTGCGCGTGGGCGTGAACGCCAGCAACGCGCCGCTGGCCGGGCAGCCTTCCTCTTCCACGAAAATCGTCGGCATCGATGTTGACATGGCGGCGGCGCTGGCCGATCAGCTGGGCCTGAAGCTTGAAGTCACCGATGTGGGAACCGAGGCAGCCTCTGCGTTGTCGTCGGGCAAGGTTGACCTTGTCATGGGCGTCAGCAAGGCCGATTCGTCCGCCACGTTCTGGACGTCGGACACGTACCTGCCCACAGCGGTTGCCCTGTTCGCGCAGTCGTCGAACTCCACGGTGCCCACGAACACCGCGGCTACGAAAATTGCCGCACAGGTGTCGTCGAACAGCGCCTGGGCCGTTACGAACGAGTACGACAACAGCACCATCACCACCACCGACGACCTGAAGAGCGCGTTCTCCTCCTTGCAGTCGGGCCAGGTGCAGTATGTAGCTGCCGATGCCGTGGTGGGCACGTACGTGGCGAACAACGCTGGCATGGATGTGCACATGGTGGCGCTCATGCAGTCCGTCGGCGGGTACTCCGTGGGCGTGCTTGACGGAAACACCCAGCTCAAGCAGGCCGTTTCCAACGCGCTTTCCGCTATGAACTCCAACGGCGTGTCCTCGGTCATCCAGAAGAAGTGGCTCGGCACCACCATGGACCTTTCCGGCATCAAGCTGACCGCCGGCGCCTCCGATGACGAGGACGACATGAGCGAGGTGCTCAACTCCGCCAACGCGGCCATCGGCACGCTTACGGGCAACACCGGTTCCAGCACCAACAAGGCCGACTCCGATAGCAAGACCAGCAGCGCCGATTCCGCTAGCAGCTCCGCTGATTCCAGCAGCACTGGCGACTCCAACGCTGCGAACGGCGCCGCAAGCACCGCCTCGAACTAATCGGCAGCACATCGCATCTGGCTTCATCTTCGATCTAGGCCCTCGCAATCGCGGGGGCCTTGCTGTAGAGGGCGACGTTTTGCCGCGCGCCTATGGCG
>OLPC01001191.1_pt1 | contig 23284 bp, 19 predicted proteins | sample 1672341 | NCBI WGS metagenome assembly OLPC01 (sample SAMEA3136673, study PRJEB25190) | human gut metagenome | reverse complement strand
GGGGTTCCAAGTTCCTGGATCTGTTTCTGGAGATCCTGGGAAGAAATACCAAGATCGTCTGTTTCACGTGCGGCATAAATATCAGCCAGCACAACATGGTCAGCCAGAGTCAGGGCTTTTGCAAATTCAGGAAGAAGAGCCTTGGTACGTGTGTAGGTATGAGGCTGGAATACACACCATAATTTCTGATGTGGGTAATTCTTCGCTGCATGAAGAGTAGCTTCAATTTCTGTCGGATGATGTGCGTAGTCATCAATGATGGTAACGCCGCCGATCTCGCCCTTGTACTGAAAACGACGGTCTGTACCTGTAAAGCTTCCGAGGCCTTTGACAATTACATCATCCGGAAGTTCCAGAAGGCGTCCTACGGCAATGGCAGCCAATGCGTTGGAAACATTGTGGATGCCCGGTACACGAAGGTAATAGCTGCCGATTTTTTTGCCCTGGAAGAGAACGGAGAAGGAAGGATGTCCGTATTTATCCCAGGTGATATCTGCGGCTGTATAATCTGCCTCATGCTCCAGACCATAGGTGAGAACATGACATGGAAGGCCACGGGTAATAGTCTCGTATTCCGGTGTATCAGCATTGATGATCAGAGTTCCGTCAGACGGAAGAAGCTCAGCAAATTTCCGGAAGGAATGACGGATATCGTCAATATCCTTGAAGAAGTCCAGATGGTCGGCATCCATGTTCAGGATCACGCTGATCTTAGGGAAGAAGCTCAGGAAGCTGTTGGTATATTCACATGCTTCTGTGACGAAAGTTTCAGAGTTGCCGACACGGATATTCCCGTGGATGGCAGGAAGGATTCCGCCTACACTGATAGTGGGGTCACAGTCGCCCTCAAGAAGGATGTGGGAAACCATGGAAGTTGTGGTGGTTTTTCCGTGGGTACCGGAAATGGCGATCGGTGTATCGTAGTTACGCATGATCTGGCCGAGAAGTTCCGCACGTGTGAGCATTGGGAGCCCTTTTTCTTTTGCACAGGCAAATTCCGGGTTGTCCGGATGGATCGCTGCCGTGTAGACAACCACATCGACATCATCTTTGATATTGGCTGCACGCTGTCCGTAGTAGATGACGGCACCACGTTCCTCGAGTGTACGTGTAAGAGGACTGGCTTTGGCATCGGAACCGGAGATACGGAAGTTTTCCTCAAGAAGGATCTCGGCAAGGCCGCTCATGCTGATGCCGCCGATACCGATAAAATGAATATGAAGCGGTTTATGAAAGTCTATCTGATACATAATAATCTCCTTATATATATGTTATTTTCGGGGTTCTTTTGTCTGCTTTATTATAACGCCAACAGAAACAATTGAAAAGTGGTACTTTTGGCTAAAAAAATGCTTCTCTGTGGAATATAAAAGTAACCAGAAAATAATATCAAAAAATGTTGAAAATTACCAGAAGAACGAAAAAAACGACAAGTCTTACCAATTCGTGGTATACAATAGCGATAAAAAAAGTAAAACACAATCAAAATAATTGTAAAAAATGTTCACTAATACGGTAAAGTATGCTATAATTAAATAATCATAACATACAAGAGGTGATCGCATGATTAAGAAAGAGATGATTGCCATGCTCTTGGCCGGTGGGCAAGGTAGCAGGTTAGGAGTTTTGACAGAAAAGGTTGCAAAGCCGGCAGTCGCTTTTGGTGGTAAATATCGTATCATCGATTTTCCACTGAGCAATTGTATTAACTCGGGAATTGATACGGTGGGTGTGCTGACACAGTACCAGCCGCTCCGCCTGAATACACATATTGGGATTGGTATTCCGTGGGATCTGGACCGCAATGAAGGTGGTGTTACAGTCCTTCCTCCATATGAGAAGAGTACAAGCAGTGAATGGTATACAGGAACTGCCAATGCGATTTATCAGAATCTGGCTTATATGGAGCAGTATAATCCAGACTACGTACTGATCCTTTCCGGTGACCATATTTATAAGATGGATTACGAAGTGATGCTGGATTTCCACAAGGCGAACAAGGCAGATATTACCATTGCATGTATGCCTGTTCCGATCGAGGAAGCCAGCCGTTTTGGTATTATGGTCACTGATGAGAGTAACCGTATTACTGAGTTTGAGGAGAAACCGGAGCATCCAAGCAGTAATCTTGCGTCTATGGGTATTTATATTTTCTCATGGCCGGTTCTTAAGGATGCGCTGATCGCATTGAAAGATCAGAACGGATGTGATTTTGGTAAACATATTCTTCCGTATTGTAAGGAAAAAGGCCAGCGTCTTTTTGCCTATGAGTACAATGGTTACTGGAAAGATGTCGGAACACTGGGTTCTTACTGGGAAGCAAATATGGAGCTGATCGATATCATTCCGGAGTTTAATCTCTATGAAGAATTCTGGAGAATTTACACCAAGGGTGATGTGATTCCTCCGCAGTATATTTCCGAAGATGCGGTTGTGGACAAATGTATCATTGGTGAGGGAACCGAAATCTACGGTGAAGTACATAATTCAGTAATCGGTCCGAATGTTGTTATTGGCAAGGGCAGTGTGATCCGTGATTCTATCATCATGAAGAACACATCTGTTGGTGAGAATGTTGTTATGGATAAAGCCATTGTGGCAGAGGACGTTGTTGTAGGAAACAATGTTGTGATCGGTTGTGGTGAGGAAGCACCGAATGTTCTGAAACCTGCCGTATATTCCTTCGGCCTTGCGGCAATCGGAGAAAACAGCGTGATTCCGGATAATGTTAAAATCGGTAAGAATACCGCCATCTCAGGCGTTACAACGAAAGAAGACTACCCTGACGGAGAGCTGGCAGCTGGCCAGGTAATTGCAGCAAAGGACGGTGGGAAAGAATGAGAGCGATAGGTATTATTTTGGCAGGCGGTAACAATAACCGTATGAGAGAATTATCAAACAAAAGAGCGATTGCGGCGATGCCTATTGCAGGAAGCTACCGCGCGATCGATTTTGCCCTCAGTAACATGGCGAATTCACATATCCAGAAGGTTGCTGTGCTGACACAGTATAATGCCCGTTCCCTCAATGAGCATTTAAGCTCATCCAAATGGTGGGATTTCGGAAGAAAGCAGGGAGGGCTTTATGTTTTTACGCCAACCATTACCAGAGACAACAGTTTATGGTATCAGGGAACTGCTGATGCGATTTATCAGAATCTGACTTTCCTTAAGAACAGCCATGAACCGTATGTTGTAATTGCTTCCGGCGATGGAATCTACAAGCTGGATTACAATAAAGTTCTGGAGTATCATATTGCAAAACGTGCAGACGTTACCGTTGTATGTACCACATGCCAGGATCAGAGTCAGGTTGAGAGATTTGGTGTCCTCCGCATGAATGAGGACTGCCGGATCGAGGAATTTGAGGAGAAACCGATTGTTTCTTCTTATAATACAGTGTCTACAGGTATCTATGTCATCCGCAGGAGACAGCTGATCGAGCTGATCGAACGTGCCGCCCAGGAGGGAAGACATGATTTTGTAAATGATATTCTCATCCGATATAAGAATCTGAAGAGAATTTATGGATATAAGATCGATACCTACTGGAATAACATCTCTACTGCAGAGGCTTATTACCAGACAAACATGGATTTTCTGAAACCGGAGATCCGCAATTATTTCTTCAAGCAGGAGCCTGCGATCAAAACCAAAATTGCAGACGTGCCACCGGCAAAATATAATCCGGGAGCAACTGTGAAGAACAGTCTGATATCCAGCGGATGTATTATCAATGGAACCGTGGAGAATTCTGTTCTGTTCAGAGATGTATTTGTAGGCAATAACTGTGTGATCAAAAACTCTGTGATCCTTAATGACGTATACCTTGGAGATAATACGCACATTGAGAATTGCATTGTTGAGAGCCGGGATACTATCCGGGCGAATTCATATTACTGCGGCGAAGAAGGAGAAGTAAAGATCGTCGTGGAGAAAAACGAGCGCTACGTATTGTAAATGCAGAAATTCCCGCAGATATGTTTAGCGAAATGAAAGGGGCAAGTAACAATGAATATTACAGATGTACGTGTGAGAAAGGTAGCAAAAGAAGGGAAAATGAAGGCCGTTGTGTCGGTTACTATAGATGATGAGTTTGTGGTACATGACATTAAGGTGATCGAAGGAGAGAAAGGTCTGTTTATCGCAATGCCAAGCCGTAAGGCAAGTGACGGAGAGTACCGCGATATCGCGCATCCGATTAACTCTGCAACAAGAGAGCGGATCCAGAAGCTCATCCTGGACAAGTATCAGGAAGTAATGGCTGAAGAAGCTGAGAATGAAGTTCTTATGGAGGCTGCAGAGTAGACACAGCCTTAGGGTGTATGGCAATGACAGCGGAGAAAGATCCGCATAGCTGACAACTTGGGAATTGAGACTGCATAGGATAAGATAAATAAAAGCTGCTGTTTTGCGTGGAAAATCTGCAAAACAGCAGCTTTTTTGGTGTGCTTTTGTTGCATAGAAATTTCAATTATTACGTATTTGTTACAGAAATAAAATAAAAGTATTGCTTTCTGTGAAAAATGTGTTATACTATAACCCATGAAAGGACGAAAGGTGTTTATATGAAGAATAGAAAAGTTTTCACATTACTGCTGACAGGTATGCTCACCCTTTCCATGGGAAGCACTGTATATGCATCAGGTACAGACGCTGCGATCGCAGAAGCTCAGGCGGAGAAACAGGCCGCACAGGATGGACTTGCACAGGTACAGAACAGCATCGGAAGCCTTGAGAGCAAGAAGCAGGAGCTGGAGAGCTATCTGGCCGATTTAAACGCACAGTATGAAGATCTTACCAACAGCATTTCTGAACTGAGTATCCAGGCTGCTGAGAAGGAAGACGAATTAAATAAAGTAAAAACAGAACTTGAGAAGGCGAAGAAGGCTTCAGCGGATCAGTATGAATCCATGAAACTCCGAATCGCATATATGTATGAGAATGCAGGTACTTCTGCATTGGAGACACTGCTCTCATCCGAGAGCCTTGCAGAATTTCTGAACCGCGCGGAGAATGCGATCCAGATTTCTACATATGACAGAAATATGCTGGATAAATATGTCAGCCTCCAGAAGAATATCCAGGAGAATGAGAAGAAGGTCGAGACAGAGTCAGCAGAGATTGATAATCTGATGACTGAGCGTGCATCCAAGCAGCAGGAAGTACAGTCCATGGCGGCAAGTACAAGTGATGATATCAATTCTTATGTAGATCAGATCAGCGCCAGCCAGGAAGAGGCACAGCAGCTGATGGCAGATATCAGTAATGCGGACAGTAATATTACTGCACTGGTGCAGCAGGCAGAAGCTGAGAAAGCTGCAGAAGAGAAAGCCAGGGCCGAAGCGGCAGCGGAAGCTGAACGACAGGCTGCAGCGAAAGCGGCAGAAGAGGAAAAAGCGCAGAATACAGAAGATGCTTCTTCTGACAGCAGTTACGAAGATACAGACAATTCTTCTTCTGACAGCAGTTCTGAAGATGCAGGAGATAATTATGATGATTATGGATATGATCCGGATGAGGATACTACAGAATCTTCCAGCAGTTCTACAAGTTCCGATGTGGTTGTAGAGGAAGAGGATGCGGAGGAAGACGAGGCACAGGCTGGTGGCGCATCAGAAGATACAGATGAGAGTTATGAGGATACTTCTGATGCATCTGCAGATACTTCAGATACAGCGGCAGATACTTCAGATTCCGGTTCTTCCAGCCAGGGGACCTACCTTGGAAACTTTACACTGACAGCATACTGTAACTGTGCACAGTGCTGTGGTACAGCAGGCAATCTTACAGCCAGTGGTACAGTTCCGACAGCAGGACGTACAGTTGCAATGGCAGGAGTACCTTTTGGAACCAAGCTTCTGATCAATGGTAATGTGTATACGGTAGAGGATCTTGGAACTCCTTATGGACATGTGGATATCTACTGCGGAAGCCATGAGGAGGCATTAAGCTTCGGACTTCAGTCTGCAGATGTATATCAGGTTGGCTGATTCTGACAGAGGAGAAAATATATAAAACGAAAGCAGCGCCACAGGATCGTGTTACGATCTTCTGTGGCGCTTTTTGCAGTAATAAGGGTCAAGCGGATATTCGCAATCCGCTTCGCTACTTGCTTGATTTGGTTAAAAAATAAGAGGCCCTGTCTTGTTATCCGGGTGTTGAAAAAAGAATGCAGGAAATTTTTACAGGTATGGGATACCTGGAATCTCCGGATAGGTTCCCATGCCGATGAGGAGTTCAAGCCCTGTCTGACGGCCCTCCAGTACAGCTGCTTTTACAGCACTGGCGTCACCGGAGATGGCGATGATCACTTCGTTGGAATGGCTGGTACCGATATCTGGTGTCATGTATTTTGTGATGGATACAGCTGCAGATTTTACGGCATTGTCAGCCATAACAAGTCCGATCGCGGCGGGAGAGCCTGCCATAAATCCGAATGCTTCCCCAAGTGGTGTACCAAAGGCTTTATGAATCGCAGGGCCTGCGCTGGCAGAAAAAGCAAATTCCAGATGTCCGGATTCGCTGATGTAAACTTCGCCGGCATTTTTGTTGGTCAGTTCCAGGGCCATTGAAATGGCGTGGCGTACATCGGATACGTCATTTCCGCCAAGTACAATGTAGTTTCCGTGTCCGCCCCAGCCTTTCGTATCTCTTGGAAGTTCAATGGAAAGCACTTCTGTGTTGGTTGCTTTTACTGCATCGTCAATGGCGGTGATCTGGCCTGCAGCACCTGTACGGGAACTGAAAAGCCCGAGACAGTGGTATTTGGTGCCGACATTCATCTGCTGAAGAAGGGAATCGTCAACTCCGGAAATCACAAGTCCGATGGTGTCAAGGACTGCAGTTCCCACGAATTCTGTCCGGGTGCAGGTTGTGCTGATGTTGTGTATATCATGTATATCCATATGGAAAAATCCCCCTTTTTAGGCTGAAAAATCATTACTTTCAGTATAACATCGGAGAAGAAATTTTGAAAGCAGAAAAAACGTAAACTGTAAGAGAGAAAATTGGTTGACAATCTAAACACGCTGTGTTAAATTATTAACAGCAAAAGACGGAAATCATTAGGAAAAGATGTAAGACGTTTTTCCGTCAGGGAAAGCAGAAAAAGAAAGAGAGGACTTAGGTTATTATGACAACAGTGGCAGCAACCAGAAGCAAGACGTATGATCTTGTTTATATCGCGGTTTTTGCAGTAGTGATGGCAGTTTGCTCATGGATCTCCATTCCGGCACAGGTACCGTTTACTCTGCAGACATTCGGAGTATTTATGGCAGTTGGCGTACTTGGAGGAAAAAGAGGAACTCTGGCAGTCCTGGTTTACGTTCTCCTTGGAGCCGTAGGCGTTCCGGTATTTGCGGGATTTTCCGGAGGAATCGGATCTCTTCTTGGAAATGCAGGTGGATATATTATCGGATTTATCTTTTCCGCACTTGTTATGTGGGCCATTGAAAGTGTTTTTGGCAGAAAGCCGGTTGTTCAGATCATTTCCATGATCATTGGACTGATCGTATGCTATGCATTTGGAACCGCATGGTTTATGTTTGCTTACACAAGAAGCACAGGTCCGGTAGGTCTGATGGCAGTTCTTGGCTGGTGCGTATTCCCGTTTATCATTCCGGATCTTATCAAGATCGCACTGGCTTATGTTTTATCAGGAAAGGTACGTAAATATGCAAGATAAAAGCATTGCCACGGCATATGCTTCCGATGAGGGCACAGAGGGAAAGATTATTCCGCTGCGCCCTCATCATGGTATGTGCCTGGCATATTTTAAGGGAGAGGGATACAGTGGCGGATTTACGGCACATATGGCAGAGATGTTAAAGCTTTTTCTTTCAGGAAAGAGAATAAGGCTTCATGTGGATACTGATGAAATCTGTTCTGCCTGTCCCAATAATCAGGATGGGATTTGCGAAGCCAGGGACAAAGTTGCGGAGTACGACAGTGCCGTTCTGGAAAGATGTGGATTGAAAGCAGGGCAGGTGCTGGATTTTGCTGCATTTACAAAAACAGTCCAGGAAAAGATTCTTGCGACGGATAAGCGCAGGGAAATCTGTGGAAACTGTCAGTGGAACAGTATCTGTGAGGAACAGAAGAGCCGGTGGGCATAAAAGAAAACGAGAATATAGAAATATAAAAAGTATATAATCTGAGAATAAGGTCAGAAATGATAAGGTTTGTTTTATTACATGATCTAATTTTTGAGATTATATACTTTTTTGCTTTAAATGACAGATAATAATATGGAATATTACGAAAATAATTTTTAAATGAGAAAAAAACAACAATAGCAAAGTGGATTTTTTGACAGATCTGTATAGACAAATGTTTTCAACCTTGATAAAATGACGACATGTTAGTTTGAACAAACTATCGCGTGCTTGATAGAGCACTTCTGCAGAGACTGACACATATTGCATATCCTGCAGAAGAAATTTCAATCAATTAACCAGAGCAGCTGCAAAGCGATATCTGGTATAGAATTGTGCAACAATACAGATCATGGATAACTGTCTGGTTCACAAAAAACTGATATGGATTTCTCTGCGCAGAGTTTTCGATAGAAGAACAACAATTGTCGTAAAGGACAAACAGGAGGATAAGTATGCATAAGTGGAAACTTTTCAAGAAGTCAGCTGCACTCGTTTTGAGTTCGGCAGTGATCGCGTCAGGAATGCCGGTAACAGCAATGGCATCAGAAGCAGAAGTTTTTAGTGACGTGTCAGAAGAAAAAATGGAAGAAACGGCACAGGAAGCAGATGAAGAGTTCCAGCCGGAAAGTTCAGAGGAAAGTGATGTAGAAGATATTCAGGAAGAGGATTCAGAGCTTTCCACAGAAGAGTTCCAGCCGGAAGAAGAACTGCAGAATCAGGAAAATGCAGAAGATGTGTTCAGCGATGGAGATGCGTTCATGGCAGAAGCGGGAGAAGTTCTTCAGGATGCTTCTGAAATTACTGTGGCAGGAGTGAAATATCTCTGGTCCATGCAGCCGGCAGAAGGATATGTACAGATAGGAGATACCGGCGTTTATGTAAAAACGGCAGATGGCCAGACGGCTTTGAACGGAAAACTGTATGGAACTGCAACATTAAGTTATTCCGAATTTTATGTGGGAGATACCACACAGGAGAGCTATGATGCCATCACCTCTGCAACAACTGGAAAAAGTCAGATTTTTGCAAATGAGGACAGTACAGAAGTAACATCTTCCGGATATCAGATCCAGGGTGTGAAAAATGTAAGTGTTGCAGTGGAGGCGGAGACATATGTAGATGCACAGGCATTAAAAGCAGCGGATAAACTTCCAAGAGAGGGCGTTTATACGGAAGCAGCTGATATCACATTGAATGAAACACCATCACAGGAAGTCGGACAGTATAAAACACTGAATGCAGATGGTACATACAGCGCAACAAAATTTGATGTAAAAGCAACAGTCACAGATGCATCCGCTGAGATCCAGGCACCGTCGATCTGGGGAGATTACATGCTGGTAGTAAAAGAATCCAGCACAAAATATCTCCGTAATTCCAGACAAGATGATTTTGCAGTGGGTGGAAATACACTGGGAGTCATCCTTGAGACTGCAAGTGGGAAAAAAGTAGGACTTCGTCATACCTATGAAATCTGGGTACAGCCTTATGAACTTGCATTTTCAGCAGAGTCCGGGCTTATCGGGGAAAAAATTTCAAAAGTGACTTATATTACTCCGGATGGTTCCTATGTATATGAGTTCGGAGACAAAGCTCCTCTTGTGAAAAAACAGCCTGAAGCAGGAATGAAGGTACAGGCGGCTTTTGTAAAAGAGAGTACAACCCGGATTAAAGTGGACGGACTTGACAAATATGAAAATCCAAAAGTTTCTGTCTATTATACAACAGGAAGCGGACATAGAAAGCAAACAACCTATGTCGTAGACCATGCAGTGGCAGAAAACGGAATTGTAACTTTTGACAGCAGAGTTGCCAGAGCAGAAGATGAGATCTACACAGTTATGATCTCAAGCGACAATTACGTGGATATGACAAAGAATATCACGCTGACAGGAGAGCCGATCACAGTTGCCAATGTATCTTATTACTGGGTAAAAGGAGCAACAGAAGGATATACACAGATTCCGGGAAGTGATATTTATTATAAAGTGGCAAACGGTCATGAAGCGCTGACAGGAAATCTTTATGGTACAGCGACTCTGACATATGAGGAATTTTATGCAGGAGATGCAGCGGGCCGTAAATATGATACCGTTACATCTGCAACAACAAAAAAAGGAACTGCTTTTGGAAATGCAGATGTTCAGAATCTGACAGAAAATGGCTATGAGATCGCAGGAGTAAAAAAGGTCAGTGTTGCTGCAGATGCAAAAACATATGTAGAAGCACAGATCCTTTCAGAAGCGGGAGAACTTCCGGAAAGCGGAGTATATACAGAAGCAGCAGGGATCACCCTGGGACGTACTCCGACGGTAGAGCCTGGGCAGTATAAAACACTGAATACAGATGGAACATATAGTGCTACAAAATTTAATGTAAAAGCAACTGTGACAGATGCGGAGGCAACACTCAAAACATCTTCTCGCTGGGGAGATTATGAGATTGATGTAAAAGAAACCAGCACAAAATATCTCCGCAATACAAAGAGTGATTCCGATTTTGCAGTTAACTCCGGGATTCAGGGAATGATCCTGGAAACAACAGACGGCGGAAAATATGGCATGCGTCATATGAACGAGATGTGGCTGAAGGTGTATAAGGTTGCCTTTGCAAAAGATACAGGTCTTGAGGGAAAAACCGTAAACAAGATCACGTACATTATGGCAGACGGCGCGTATGTATATGAATTTGCAGATGGTATTTATGTTAAACCGCAGGCAACAGAAGAGATGGCTGTTTCTCCGGAATTTACGGACAGCACCCATGTTAAGCTTGCAAATCTTGATAAATACAAAAATCCGAAGGTATCTGTTTTCTATACAACAGGTGTCGGACATGCTTCAGAGACAACATATCTTGTACAGGATGCAGTAACTACAGATGGAGTGGTTGCTCTGGATTCCACTGTAGCGAGACCGGAGAATGAAACTTATACGGTAAAAGTTTCCAGTGATGATTATGCGGATGTTTCTGTTCAGCTGGTGTATGGAACAATTGCCTTTAAAGAAAAGTCGGGAATTCTTTACATTGGAAGTTCCAGACAACTTGAAGCTACAGGTGAGAACTGCAAAGATGTAACATATTCTTCCAACAATGAAAAAGTTGCATCTGTGGACGCAAACGGAAAAGTAACTGCAAAGGCAGCGGGAACAGCCGTGATCACGGCAACATCTGCAGCAGGAAAGACTGCACAGTACAAACTTACGGTAAAAACTCCATCCGTGAAACTGAATGTTTCAGCAAAAACACTTTATGTAAAAGGAACTCCGGCTACTGTTACACTGAAAACAACAACAGCAGGTGTTACCGGAAAAGTAACTTATACAAGCAGTAAATCTTCCGTTGCTTCTGTAGACGCAAAAGGAAAAGTAACTGCTGCGTCAGCAGGAACTGCTGTAATTACAGCAAAATGTGGTAATTATAAAGCAACCTGCAAAATTACCGTTAAAAAACCAACTGTAAAAGCTACGGCATCCGTAAACACTTTATTTGTAGGCGGGACAAGTCAGGTTAAGGTGGACAGAACAGGGCTTACCGGAAAAGTAACTTATGGAAGCAGCAGTAAATCCGTTGCCACAGTAAGTACAAGCGGAAAGATAACAGCGAAAAAAGCCGGAACAGCTACGATCACAGTAAAATGTGGAAGTTACAAAGCAACCTGCAAGATCACTGTTAAAAAAGGCAGCCTGAAGATCACGTCTAAAACTGCGGTAACTGTAAAGACAAAGAAAACAACAACCATCAAGGCGACAGCTACTTCAAAGGCAAAGATCACTTACAGAAGCAGCAATACAAAAATTGCAACGGTAAGCAGCAAGGGTGTTGTCAAAGGTGTGAAAAAAGGAAAAGCTGTTATCTATGTAAGCAGTAACGGAGTTACAAAGAAAGTGACAGTTACAGTAAAGTAATATCCGCTGATATTCCATCTGAAATATTATAACCGAAATATAAAAAACCTTTCCAGAAACCACTTCAGGTCTGCGAAAATACAGTCCTGAAGTGGTAAAAAATAAAAAATTCGATTTTTTTGAAAAATTTTAATTTTTTCTATTGACAAAGGACAGAAACTCTAATATAATAGCTCTTGCAGTTGAGCAACACACAAACAACTGAAAACAAAATAACGAAGCGTGGCTCAGTTTGGTAGAGCGCTGCGTTCGGGACGCAGAGGTCGCAGGTTCAAATCCTGTCGCTTCGACTAAAGCTTTGAGAATCCCTTGGCTGAGGGGTTCTTTTTTTGCATATAAAGAAATACAGAACGTTATCTTCCAGAGAATCTTCTGTGCATGGCTGGTCTGAAGGTTTTGCTGTTAATGGAATGATTCCACGGAATTTTCATATATATTAACGAAACCGAAATACTGGAGGGACGTGTGTTGGCTGGATATCAGCGTTTTGTTGCGTATGTGTACGAGTATCGGAAAGGGAAAAAGGACGGCAGCAGTGGCTATGTGAGGGTGGAGGCCAGAGGTCAGGAGTGCCGGATCGAGGTTCATCTGCGCTGTGCAGGACTGGAACCGGGGAGCCGGTGCCGGGTGTATGGTTTTGTGCGGCGGGAAGGACTGATGGATGGAATCCTGATCGGAAGTTGTGTGACCGGGCGGGAGCAGATTGAGTGTATGCTGGAAACAGATACGGAGAATATTGGAGGTATGGGAAAAAATCTCCGGGAGCTTGGAGGTATGCTGCTGATCTCGGATGCAGGAGGATTCTGGGGAACGGAGTGGGATGATCAATCCATCCGGCCGGATAATTTCCGGGAGTGGAAGAAAGAAGAAACAGATGCTCATAAGGAAAAGAAAACGGAGAAAGGAGAAGGACAACGGGGAGAAACTGCAGAAGCAGAAGAAGATCAAAAAGCTGGTTTTTCTGCAGAAGTGCAGGAAAAACAGAATGTAGCAGACAAGATCATGACGGTGGAGGAAGTTCAGGAAGAAGTTGAGGGGATTTCCGTGAGCACGATGAACCAGGAGACAAAGAAAGGGCTGCAGGAGAACAGAGCTATTTTGGCAGAGGATGAACCGAAAATATCAGAAGCGGGACGCCCGCACCCGGGGCAGGCGCATCCAGAACCGGGATCGAGACCACCGGAATCACCGCGTCCAGGTTCCCCATCGCCAAGACCACCGGAACCACCGAGGCCGCCCCGGCCAACTCCAGGCATCCCCTATGATCCATTCAATGACGGACAGTTTACAGACTGCCGTAAGATCAAACCATCCGACTGCAGTACCTTATGCAGAAAAAACGGCTGTTTCTGTAACAACCGTTTTGTCATGTACGGATATCAGAATTTTGGCCATCTTCTGCTGTGCAGAAATCACCGGGGTCAGTACATACTGGGAGTCCCCGGCAGTTACAGCCAGCAGGAACGCTTCATGGCAAACATGTTTGGCTTTCCCTATTTTCGGGAAAGTCCGAAGATCCACATTCCGGGCGGAAAAGGTGGATACTGGTACTGCTTTATTAATATCTGAGTGGAAAATTGAGCATCTTTACAGATCCATACCACGGATTTCCACTACCGGGATCGTCCGAGACAGGATATCCCGGTAGTTTTTCATTTCTTCTTCGGAGCAGGAAGAAAATCCTGGCATCAGAACTCCCTCCGAATCACGGTAAGCCTGAAGATAATAAGCTTTTGCACCACGGAGCCACTGGCTGATCTCCAGAAAATCATTTTCCGAGTGAAGTTCACGGACAACTGTAGTACGGAACTCATAATCCAGATCTCCGGAACATAGCCATCCGGCAGTTTCACGGATCGCATCCAGATTAACATTTACACCGGTAAGTACGTGATAATTGGAAGGGCAGGCCTTGATATCCATGGCAACTTTGTTGATCAGCCCATCTGCTGCGAGCTTTTTTACCACAGAAGGACGGGAACCGTTGGTGTCAAGCTTTATGTCATAGCCAAGCTCCCTGATCCGGCCAAGAAATTCAGGGAGCTCCGGTGCAAGAGTCGGTTCTCCTCCGGAAACACAGACACCATCCAGAATTCCTTTGCGTTTTTTTAAAAAAGCCAAAATTTCATCCTCGGAATATCCGTACTGTGTGTCCGGCTCCACTACAAGAGCTCCGTTCTGACAGAAAGGGCATCGGAAATTGCAGCCGCCCAGGAATATGGTGCAGGCCACCCGCCCGGGATAATCCAGTAAAGTTGTTTTATTAAATCCACAGATCTTCATGTGTAAAATCCTTTCATTTTTACAGAAATATTCTATTATAAGAATACCCCAGTACGGAGTATGCCGCAAGTGGGATGTTGTCACTGTTCAGGCGATAAACAGCATGTTCTTTTGATATATGTGATGTGTAAAAAAATGTTGTTGCTTGACTTTCCGGAAAAAAGCAGATATAATTCATTCATTAACGCAGACGATGGAGTCCGTAAAAACTCCATTGCCTGCGTTTTTTATTGGACTAAATTAGTAAAGACTAACAGGCGAAAAAGGAGGAAGAAACAATGAGACTTACCCCGAAGGAACAGGAAAAACTCATGCTCCATATGGCCGGAAATCTGGCGAAGGAGAGGAAGGAACGCGGACTGAAACTGAATTATGTGGAAGCACTGGCGTATATCAGTTCTGAACTTCTGGAACTGGCCCGTGATGGCAAAACTGTTGTAGAGCTGATGCAGCTTGGAACCACGATTCTTACAAAAGATGATGTGATGGAAGGCGTAGCAGACATGCTTGGTGAAGTGCAGGTCGAGGCAACATTTCCTGATGGAACAAAGCTTGTGACTGTACACAATCCGATTCAGTAAGGAGGAATTGACATGAAGGTTGGCGAAATTATCCCCGCAGACAGAGAAATCGTACTTAATGAAGGGAAAAAAAACACAAAGATCCTGGTTGCAAACAAAGGCGATCGTCCTGTACAGGTAGGCTCTCATTTCCATTTTTTTGAAGTAAACAAATGCCTCTCTTTTGACCGTGAGGCTGCATATGGATATCATCTGGATATTCCATCCGGTACTTCTGTCCGTTTTGAGCCAGGAGAAGAAAAAGAAGTGCAGCTGACCGAGATGGGCGGCAGAAAACGCGTATTTGGTCTGAACGACCTGACAAGAGCAAGAGCAGCAGAGGACACCAGGAAGGTTTCCATGGAAAAGGCAGCATTAAAGGGATTCTTATAAGGAGGGACACAAATGAGCGTAAAAATTTCCGGTGAAAAATATGCAATGATGTACGGCCCTACAATTGGTGACAAGGTAAGACTTGCGGATACCAGCCTTGTAGTGGAAGTTGAAAAAGATTACACCACATATGGCGATGAGGTAAAATTCGGCGGCGGTAAAACCATCCGTGACGGAATGGGCCAGTCAGTAAAAACATGCAGCCGTGATGGAGATCTGGATCTGGTGATCACCAACGCCCTGATCGTGGATACCACTGGGATCATCAAGGCAGATATCGGAATCAAAGACGGAAAGATCGCAGGGATCGGAAAAGCAGGAAACCCGGATATCATGGACGGGGTGACACCTGGAATGACCGTTGGTGCATCCACAGAGGCGCTGGCAGGAGAAGGAATGATCGTCACAGCAGGTGGTATTGATACCCATATCCATTTTATCAGTCCGCAGCAGATCGACTGTGCACTGTACAGTGGTGTTACAACCATGATCGGAGGAGGAACAGGCCCTGCAGACGGAACAAATGCGACTACCTGTACACCCGGACCGTGGAATCTCCGGATGATGCTGAAAGCAGCAGAAGAATATCCGATGAACCTTGGATTCCTCGGAAAAGGAAACTGCTCGGATGAGGCTCCGCTGATCGAACAGGTAAAAGCTGGCGCCATGGGACTGAAGATCCATGAGGACTGGGGTGCAACACCTGCAGTTATCGATCATTGTCTCAATGTTGCGGATGAATATGACGTGCAGGTTGCGATCCATACAGATACTTTAAATGAGGGTGGTTGTGTGGAGGATACTCTTGCAGCAATCGGCGGAAGAACGATCCATACTTATCATACAGAAGGAGCCGGCGGTGGACATGCACCGGATATCATCCGCGCTGCAGCGGCAGGAAATGTTCTGCCATCCTCCACAAACCCAACCATGCCATATACGGTAAATACCCTGGATGAGCATCTGGACATGCTGATGGTCTGCCATCACCTGGACAAAAAGATCCCGGAAGATGTGGCATTTGCAGATTCCCGAATCCGCCCTGAGACCATCGCGGCAGAGGATGTTCTTCATGACATGGGAATTTTCAGCATGATGAGTTCAGACTCTCAGGCTATGGGACGTGTAGGAGAAGTCATCACACGTACCTGGCAGACAGCCAGCAAAATGAAAGATGAGCGCGGGGCTCTTCCGGAAGATGAGGGAAAAGGAAATGACAACTTCCGTGTGAAACGTTACATTGCAAAATATACTATCAATCCGGCGATCACACATGGAATCGCAGATTATGTAGGTTCTGTTGAAAAAGGAAAATTCGCAGATCTTGTTCTGTGGAATCCGGCATTTTTTGGTGCAAAACCGGATATCATCATCAAAGGCGGAATGATCATCGCTTCCAAGATGGGCGATGCCAACGCATCCATCCCGACTACCCAGCCGGTAATGTATCAGCCGATGTTCGCAGCTCATGGAAAAGCAAAAAATGAAGCCTGCCTTACCTTTGTTTCCCAGGCTGCATATGATGCCGGAATTAAAGATATTTATGGTCTGGAAAAAACTGTGGTTCCTGTAAAGGGATGCAGAAATATTGCCAAAAAGGATATGGTGTTCAATAACCGTACACCAAAGATCACGGTAGATCCGGAAACTTATGAGGTAACGGTAGATGGAGAAGCCATTACATCCAAACCTGCGGAAAAACTTCCGCTTACACAGCTCTACAATCTGTTCTAAAACGACACAGCAATGATCTTTTGTCCGGGAAGCAGTCCCGTGGTGTTTATAAGAATGCTTCGGGACTGCCTTTCGGGCGGACTGACTTTACCATAAGGAGGAAAAACAGATGTTAGGAGTATGCCTTTTATTCGTAGGAATCGTTCTGATCAATAACGGAATGTGTACCTTATATAACGTAGACGGAAAATCCACGGCAGTTATGAATATCTTTACCGGTGGACTGTCACTGTTTATCAATTTTGTAAACCTGGTACAGGGAAATTATTATGCTGCAGGAACAGGACTTCTGTTCTGCTTTACCTACCTGTTTGTAGCTTTTTCCAGGATCTTAAAACTGAGTCCGATACCATTCGCGTGGTTTTCAACATTTGTAGCCATTAATGCGGTGGTATTTGGAACCATTGAGGGATTTCTGGGAAGTAAAACGCTGGGGATCACACCGGATATCCGCTGGGCGGGAATCTGGTATCTCTGGGCAATCCTCTGGGGAACTGCCTTTGTGGAAGACATCATGGGCAAAAAACTGGGAAAATTTGTTCCGGTGCTCCAGGTGATCGAAGGCGTAATCACAGCCTGGGTGCCAGGAGTGATGCTGCTCCTTGGAGTATGGTAAGAATAGAGGAGAAAATTTATGCTTTGTGAAAAAATTCTGGGAAAATTAAAGGATTTTGATCTTACTGGAAAAACGGTGGAATATGTGGATATTGAGTGGCATGAAGCATTCAAAAAGATCCACAGAAAAACCACAGACAGTGGTCGGGAAGTAGGGATCCGCCTGGATGATTCTGTACTCACAAGAGGACTTTTTCAGGACGATGTGATCTACGCAGATGAAAAACTGGTGATCGCGGTAAATACACCACCCTGTGAAGTGATCGAGGTATCTCTGGAGCCAGGACACGAAAAATATGTGGCAAAAGTCTGCTATGAGATCGGAAACCGCCATGCACCGCTTTTCTGGGGAGATCAGGAAAATACATTTATTACCATCTACAACGAGCCGATGATGGTCATGCTGGAAAAACTCCACGGGGTGAGAGCTGAGAAAAAGACTCTGAAACTGGATTTTGACCGCAGGATCTCAGCATCCATCCATAATCATCATCACTGAGGAAGGAATATGGATAAAATAAAAGAAATCCGCCGTTTTTTTCTGCTGCAGGTAAACGACGCTCTTTTTCCCATAGGAGGTTATTCCCATTCGCAGGGGCTGGAAACGTATATCCAGCAGGGGATTGTACATGATGAAGAAACAGCGGCAGAATATATCGGTAAAAAACTGAAACTGAACCTGGCCTGCACCGATCTTCTTGGTGTACGTCTGGCTTACGAATATGCATTGAAAGAAGATGTGGCGGCACTGGATATGCTGGAGGAGATCCTGGGGGCATCCAGGATTCCAATGGAACAGAGAGAAGCGTCCAGAAAAATGGGTTCCCGTTTTACAAAGACAATCTGTAAACTGCCTCAGGAAAATATTCCTATGGAAAAACGAGGTATTTTTGAAAAATATCTGGAAACGCGGAAAGGAAAACCGGTGAGTCACTGCTGTGCTTATGGAGTTTTCTGCGCAGCTCTCGGGATCGAAGAGGAGGAAACACTTTATCATTATCTCTATGCCCAGACCTCTGCAATGGTGACAAACTGTGTAAAAACCATTCCGCTGAGCCAGAGTGCGGGACAGAAACTTCTTTGTGGATGTTATGGGGAGTTTGAGGAAATACTGTCCTATATTTCGGACTGTACGGAGGATGACCTTTGTCTGTCGGCGCCGGGATTTGATATCCGGGGAATCCAGCATGAGAAGCTTTATTCCAGACTTTATATGTCGTAAACAGAGAGGAGTAATTTTTATGTCATATGTAAAAATTGGTGTCGCCGGACCGGTAGGTTCCGGAAAAACAGCGCTGATCGAAGCTCTATCAAGAAAGATGGCAGGTGATTACAGCATTGGTGTTATCACAAATGATATTTATACCAAGGAAGATGCACAGTTCCTTGCAAAAAACAGTGTGCTTCCGGTAGAGAGGATCATTGGTGTGGAGACCGGTGGATGCCCGCATACCGCTATCCGCGAGGATGCTTCTATGAACCTTGAAGCTGTGGATGAGATGATGGAGCGTTTTCCGGATATCCAGATCCTTTTTATTGAAAGTGGTGGAGATAATCTTTCCGCAACATTCAGCCCGGAGCTTGTAGATGCAACTGTTTTTGTTATTGATGTGGCTGAGGGAGATAAGATCCCGCGAAAAGGCGGTCCTGGCATCACAAGGTCAGATCTGCTGGTGATCAATAAGATCGATCTTGCACCGTATGTAGGTGCGAGTCTGGAAGTTATGGAACGGGATTCCAGAAAAATGCGAGGGGAAAGACCCTTTGTTTTTACAAATATCCGAGGGGATGAACATGTGGATACTATTGTAGAATGGATCAAAAAGAATGTGCTTCTGGAAGATCTGCAGGAAAGGCGGAACAACCTTTGACGGAAAATAAATTTGGGAAACTGTCCAGACTGTCCCTTCGAACCGGTATCAGAAAAGGAAAAACGATTCTGGAAGACGTGGCTTTTACAGCGCCTTACAAGATTATGAATCCTTTTCCAAAGAAAGATGGGGGAATTTCCGTGATGCCTTTGTGTGCATCAGCCGGGATCATGGAAGGAGACAGGCAGGAATTTGATTTCTCTGTGACAGAAGGAACCAATCTGGAGTTTCTGTCACAGTCTTTTGATAAAGTCCACAAAATGAAGGAAGGGAAAGCTGTTCGCCACGTGAAGGCACAAGTGGAAAAGAATGCAGTTTTTTACTATTATCCGCAGCCGGTGATCCCCTATGCACAGTCGGCTTTTGAAAGTACGATGGAATTTGATCTGGCTGATAAAAGCTCCGGGTTGTTTCTGCTGGAGATCATTTCCTGCGGAAGAAAAGCATCCGATGAACGGTTTCAGTATCGGAAATTTGCCTCCAGGGTAAATATCAGACGGGGCGGGCAGCTGATATACCGGGATAATACCCGTTATGAGCCCGATAAAATGGACATGGAAGGGATTGGAATGTATGAAGGATATACCCACATGGCCAATATTTTTCTAAGCGGCCCGGTCATGGACATGCAGGAAAAGATATGGGAAGTTCTGGAAAGTGAAAAAGAATGCGAAGGCGGTGTAACGCAGCTGGTACAGGGAGATCTTGCTGTCCGTATTTTGGGACATCGGGCACAAAAACTGCAGGAAACAGCCGAAGAAATAAAAGCGATTTTTGAAGAAGTAAATAATAATAACAGATAAGAAAACGCTGCAGAAATGAGTATGTTTTGAGAAATTTCTGTGGCGTTTTTTTAACCAAATCAAGTAAGTCCCCTGCTTCAATTGCGAATATCCGCTTGACTATTATCAAGAGTAAGCGTGCATCGGATTTACCGTAAATTGACACATCATACGTGGATGGCTATAATCAAACAGAAAGAACGCCGGAGGATTTCCGGGATATAAAGTTACAGGAGGAATAAAAACGTGACAGATCAGGAACGTTTTATGAAAGAGGCGATCCGCCAGGCGAAAAAAGCACGTGCCCTGGAAGAAGTCCCGATCGGCTGTGTGATCGTATACGAAGGAAAGATCATAGCCAGAGGCTACAACCGCCGCAATACAGACAAAAATACATTATCCCATGCAGAACTCAATGCTATCCGAAAAGCCAGCAGGAAACTGGGAGACTGGCGACTTGAGGGCTGCACCATGTATGTAACTCTGGAACCATGCCAGATGTGTTCAGGTGCACTGGTACAGTCCAGAATTGACGAAGTGGTGATTGGCTGTATGAATCCCAAAGCGGGTTGTGCAGGTTCCGTGATGAATCTCCTTCAGATCGATGGCTTTAATCATCAGGTGAAAATTACACAAGGAGTGCTGGAAGAGGAATGCTCCGAAATGCTTTCCACATTTTTTAAGGAATTGCGGGAAAAGAAAAAACAGGCGAAAATGCTGAAAAAACAGGAAGCAGAGCGCCTTGCCGGGCAGCAGGTACAGGAAGAAGATACGTAACAGAATAGGAGTCTGTCAAAAGTTCTGATATATTTTCTCTTGACAGAATTACGCGGAAATATCAAAATAAAATCATAAATGAAATTCCGGAGAAAAGGATTTCATTCAGACAAAACGAAAGCTGTTTAGAATGGAACAGCAGAAAATGGAGGACCACAAAATGGAACTTGAAGTTTTAAGAAAAGACATGGTAGCAGCAATGAAAGCCAAAGACAAAGTGACCAAGGAGGCCGTTTCCTCACTGATCGCAGCAGTAAAAAAAGTTGCCATTGATGAGGGATGCCGTGATGATATCAAAGGAGATCTGGTAGACAGAGTGATCCTAAAAGAGCTGAAAACAGCCAAAGAGCAGATCGACACCTGCCCGGCAGATCGCACAGATCTGAAAGAAGAGTATCAGGCAAGATATGATATCATTGCAAAATATGCTCCGAAGCAGATGGATGAGGCAGAGATCAAGGCCTATATCGAGGAGAAATTTGCAGATGTTCTTGCAACCGGAAATAAAGGTCAGATCATGAAAGCGGTTATGGGAGATCTGAAGGGCAAAGCCGATGGTAAACTGATCAACCAGGTAGTTGCCGGATATTGTAAATAATATACGTATGCAGGAAAATGCCGGGGTATTCTGTCCAGATCCACGGCGTTTTTTTGCAGATAAAGCAAGTGGAAGCTGAGGGCGCTTTTTGTTTGTATGCCCGATAAAAAAATCCCGCCGGATCAGTCATAAATGACGAATCCGGCGGGAATGCTGTTTATATAGAGATCATATATATTATAACCTTTTTTACGCGCGCCGCACCTCGGAATGGTCTCACAGACGTTACCTTTACAGTTAACTCAGCCCAGGCACCCTCACGGCACACAAGAGCTTCTGCTTAGTGCTGCTGCATTCCTGCCCTGACACGGTTCACAGATTCCTGTTGCGTAAGACCCAAACGTCAACGCCACTTATAGAGGGCAGCTCCACAGGATACAAGCCTCAGATTGGCATCACCCCTGCTGTAGCGGATTGCAGGTACAGGGCACCGCTATCTCCCCGGCTGCGCGGAATTTAATTATAGACTCTTATGACGGATTTGTCAAGATGCACGAAAAATTTTCTGCCGGATGAAAAAGGAGCATTTCATGTTGTATACAGCCGGAAAATGCTTTATAATATTATAATGTGTAAAACTCTGTGAAAAGAGAAAACAATGGAGCTGTTTTGCAGGAAAAGATCCGTCAGAATGCCGGATTCCTGTAATGGACAGCAACAAATAAAATGTGCACATAAGAGGGCACAGAATGGAGGACGCTATGATTAAAAGAATCGGCCTGCTGACAAGTGGCGGTGACTGTCAGGCATTGAACGCAACCATGAGAGGCGTTGTAAAGGGACTGAGCAACAGCGTTGAGAACCTTGAGGTTTATGGATTTGATGACGGATATAAGGGACTGATCTACGGAAAATACCGTATGCTCACAGCCAAGGATTTTTCCGGAATCCTGACTCAGGGTGGAACCATTCTCGGAACATCCAGACAGCCGTTTAAGCTGATGCGGGTTCCGGATGAGAAGGGACTGGACAAGGTTGAGGCAATGAAGCAGACTTACTATAAACTCTGTCTTGACTGTCTTGTGATTCTTGGCGGAAACGGAACACAGAAAACAGCCAATCTTCTCCGTGAGGAAGGTCTGAATATCATCCATCTTCCGAAGACCATTGACAATGATATCTGGGGTACAGACATGACCTTTGGCTTCCAGAGTGCTCTGGAAATTGCAACCAATGCTATTGACTGCATCCATACAACAGCTGCATCCCACGGACGCGTATTTATTGTTGAGATCATGGGGCATAAGGTTGGAAGCCTGACGCTGAATGCTGGTGTTGCAGGTGGAGCAGATGTAATTCTGATCCCTGAGATCCCGTATGACATCAACAAGGTGGCGGAAGCCATCCAGAAACGTAACAAGGCAGGCAAGCGTTTCACCATTCTTGCAGTAGCTGAGGGAGCGATCTCGAAAGAAGACGCAGAGCTTCCGAAGAAAAAATACAAAGAGAAACTTGTGGAAAGAGCAAAGAAATATCCGTCTGTATCCTATGAGATCGCAGACCAGATCCAGCAGGTAACCGGAAGTGAAGTACGTATCACAGTTCCGGGTCATATGCAGCGAGGCGGAGAGCCATGTGCATATGACCGCGTTCTTTCCACAAGGA
>OLPC01001187.1_pt1 | contig 23332 bp, 19 predicted proteins | sample 1672341 | NCBI WGS metagenome assembly OLPC01 (sample SAMEA3136673, study PRJEB25190) | human gut metagenome | reverse complement strand
ACCGGTGAACGGCGAAATGTGACAAAATAAACCTGTCGACTTTTTGTCACATTTCGGATTAATGGTGCGGGCGGAACTTGGAGTCCACTGCATCCATCTCGAGCGGGGCGATGTGCTCCATCACGAAGCCCTTGCCGGCGCGCATGTTCTCCTTGGCCACGCTGATCATCAGCTTGATGCGATTAAGCTGGTTGACCTCCGAGGCACCCGGGTCGTAATCCACCGCCACGATGTTGCTCTCGGGATGCTGACGGCGCAGCTCCTTGATCACCGCCTTGCCCACCACGTGGTTGGGCAGGCACGCAAACGGCTGCGTGCAGATGATATTGGGCGCGCCGTGATCAATAAGGTCGAGCATCTCGGCCGTAAGCAACCAACCCTCGCCCATGTTGTTGCACAGCGACAGCACCTGCGAAGCCTTATCCGCCATAGCGCTGATGGGCTCGGGAGCCTCAAAGCGATCGGACTTCTCCAGCAGATCCTCCACCGGCTTGCGCATCCAGTCCACCATGCCAATGAGTGCATCCATGCCCGCACGCGTAACGGCAGAGCTTCCCAGCTCGTCCTTCTGCAGGTTGGAGTTGCTCATGGAGTACAAGAAGAAGTCGAGCAGACCCGGCACCACGGCCTCGCAGCCCTCGTTTTCGATAACCTCAACCACGTGGTTGTTTGCCGTGGGATGGAACTTGACGAGAATCTCGCCCACCACGCCCACGCGCGGCTTGCATCCCTCGCCCTCAAGCGGCATGGTATCGAACGCCTCGATAGCCTCGCGCGCCAGGCGCGTGAAGTTGCGGCGGTTGAACTTGGGCGCCAGTGCACGAGCGCGCGCCATGTACTCGTCAAAGAGCGCATTGGCAGCACCAGGCGTCACCTCGTACGGGCGGCAGCGATAGAGCATCTGCATCATCACGTCGCCAAACAGGATGGAGTAGACAGCGGCTTTGAGCATGGGAACCGTCAGCTTGAAACCGGGGTTCTTCTCGTCGAGTTTCACGGCCGAAAGCGAGATGACCGGAATCTCGGGGTGGCCCGAATCGCGCAGCGCCTTGCGAATGAGCGCGATGTAGTTGGTGGCACGGCAGCCGCCGCCCGTCTGGCTGATAACCACGGCGGTCTTGGTGAGGTCATACTTGCCGCTCTCGATGGCCTCCATAATCTGGCCCGTCACGAGAATCGAGGGGTAGCAGATGTCGTTGTTCACATAGCGCAGACCCGCTTCGACGGCACCGCGGTCGGTCGAAGGCAGGAGCTCCAGGTTGTAACCGTAGGCGTGAAACACCTCTTTGACCAGGTCAAAGTGGATCGGCGCCATCTGCGGGCACAGAATAGTGTAGCCCTCGCGGCGCATCTCCTCGGTAAACGGAACCTTATCCCATGCCGTGGACTTGCTCTCGCGTTGCGGCTCGATACGGTACTTGTGAGTGGCAAAGACCGGCTGCTCGTCCGAAGGCTCGACCGGGCTTGCCTCGCCCACCTTGTAGGCCTCGCCCGCGGCTTCGGCCTCGGCGCGGCGCTCGGCTTCTTGATCTTTAAGGGCAGCCATGAGCGAGCGAACGCGAATGCGCGCGGCACCGAGGTTTGACACCTCGTCGATCTTGAGCACGGTGTAGATCTTGCCGGATGCCTCCATGATCTCTTGCACCTGGTCGGTGGTAAGAGCATCAAGGCCGCAACCAAACGAGTTGAGCTGAATGAGGTCGAGGTCGTTGCGCATGGTCACAAAGCGTGCCGCCGCATAGAGACGCGAGTGGAACATCCACTGGTCGACCACGCGGATGGGGCGCTCGGGCTTGATGAGATGCGCCACCGAGTCCTCGGTGAGCACGGCAAAGCCAAAGGAGCTGATAAGCTCGGGCAGCGAATGGTTGATCTCGGGGTCGTTATGGTAGGGGCGACCGGCGAGCACGATGCCATGGCCGCCGTGCTCCTCGATCCAATGGATGGTCTCCTCGCCCATGGTCTGGATGGCCTCGTGGAAGCGAGCATCCTCCTCATAGGCGGCGTTCACGGCAGCGTCAATCTCGGAACGCGTGATCTTGGGCCCTGTCACGCGGCCGCGGCCGGCCTTAGCATCGGCCACGCGGTCGACAGCGATGAGCTGATACAGGCGACGCTTGAGCTCAACCTTATCGTGATACGGCACGAAGGGATACATGAACTCGACGTGCTGCTCGGAAAGCTCATCGATGTTGAGGCCGAGCGCAGTGGGATAGCTCATGACGATCGGGCAGTTGTAGCAGTTGCCCGCCGTAGGATCCTCCTTGCGCTCCCAGCGCACGCAGGGCATCCAGATAAAATCGGGGTCTTTGTCCAGGAGGTTCATGATGTGGCCGTGGCTGAGTTTGGCCGGGTAGCACACGCTCTCGGACGGCATGGACTCGATACCCGCCTCGTAGGTCTTTTTACTGGACTGGTCGGACAGCACGACCGAGAAGCCGAGCTCGGTAAAGAAGCGATGCCAAAACGGGTAGTTCTCGTACATATTGAGTGCGCGGGGGATGCCCACGGTGCCGCGCGGAGCGTCCTCGGGTGCCAGGCACTCGCGGTCGAACAGCAGCTCGTTTTTACGTTTGAAGAGGTTCGGGGCCTCGCTCTTCTTCTTTTTGTGGCCCGCGCCGCGCTCACAGCGATTGCCGGTGATAAAGCGACGACCGCCGCCAAAGTCGTTGATGGTGAGCTGGCAGTTATTGGAGCAACGGCCGCAGCGCGCATGCTTTTGCGTGACGGTGAGGGCAGCCACTTCCTCGGCAGAGAGAATGGTGGAGACGCCGTCTTCGCCCGCACGGTCGCGCGCGAGCAGGGCCGCACCGTAGGCGCCCATGCAGCCGGCGATATCGGGGCGTACCGCGTTGACGCCCGTGAGCTTTTCGAACGCGCGCAGGGTGGCGTCGGACATAAAGGTACCGCCCTGCACGATCACGCTCGTGCCGATTTCCTTGGAGTCGCGCAGCTTGATGACCTTAAACAGAGCGTTCTTGATCACGGAGTACGAGAGGCCGGCGGCGATATCGCCCACGGTAGCGCCCTCTTTTTGCGCCTGCTTCACACGGGAGTTCATAAAGACGGTGCAGCGGCTGCCCAGGTCGACAGGGTTTTTGGCATTCACCGCCGCGGCCGCGAAGGCGCGCACATCCATATTCATCGACACGGCAAAGCTCTCGATAAAGCTGCCGCAGCCCGAGGAGCATGCCTCGTTGAGCATGATGTGCTCGATCACGCCGTCGCGCACGCGCAGGCATTTCATGTCCTGGCCGCCGATGTCGAGGATAAACTGCACGCCAGGCAAAAACGCCTTGGAGCCGCGCAGGTGCGCGACCGTCTCGATCTCGCCGGAGTCGGCCTTGAGGGCCTCGATGAGCAACGCCTCGCCGTAACCGGTAGTGGTTACGTGGCCGATGGTGCAGCCCGCGGGAATGTGCTCGTAGAAATCGGCCATGATGACCTTGGCCGTACCCAGGATGTCGCCGTTGTTGTTGCCGTACCAGGTGTGCAGCAGCTGGCCATCTTCGCCCACAAGCGCGGCCTTCATGGTGGTAGAACCAGCGTCGATACCGATGAACACGCGGCCCTGGTAATTGTCGAGGTCGCCCTTGGGCACAACCTCCTTGTCGTGGCGACTCTTAAACTCGTCATACTCCGCAGGCGTGGCAAAAAGCGGCTCCAGGCGCGCGACCTCGGAACCCTGCGTGTCACCCAAGGCATCGATTGCATCGATAAGCTGCGGGAACGTTGAGAGCTTGTTGGACTCATGAGCCATCGCGGCACCCGAGGCCACAAACAGGTGGGCGTTATTGGGAACGATGCGATGCTCCTCGTCCAGTTCAAGCGTCACGTAGAAGCGATGACGGAGCTCGGAGAGATATTGCAGCGGGCCACCCAGGAAGGCCACATTGCCGCGGATGGGACGGCCGCATGCGAGACCGGAGATAGTCTGGGTCACCACGGCCTGGAAGATGGAGGCAGCGACGTCTGCGGGAGCCGCACCCTCGTTGAGCAGGGGCTGCACATCGGTCTTGGCAAAAACGCCACAGCGGCTGGCGATGGGATAGATGGTCGTGGCCTGCTTGGCGAGCTCGTTTAGGCCCGCGGCATCCGTGTGCAAAAGCGTGGCCATCTGGTCGATAAAGGCGCCCGTGCCGCCGGCGCAGGTGCCGTTCATGCGCTGCTCGATGCCGTTATCGAAGTAGATGATCTTGGCATCCTCGCCGCCCAGCTCGATGGCAACGTCTGTAGCGGGAATGAGCGTCTCGACGGCGCGCTTGCTGGCGATGACTTCCTGCACGAACTCGAGACCCAGCCACTGGGAAAGCAGCAGGCCGCCCGAGCCGGTGATGGCGCAGGTCATCTGGGCCTCGGGCAGCAGGCCCGCAGCGCCCACGAACAGGTCGCGCGCGCAGGCACGCACATCGGTATGATGGCGCTGATACTTGGCGTAGACAATCTGGTTCTCGTCGTTCAGCACGGCGAGCTTGACGGTGGTAGAGCCCACGTCGATGCCCAGGTGCAGCTGGCCAGTCGCGGCCTCGGCATTGTAGATGGCGCCCTCGGGGACCACGCCGGGACGGATCTCGCTCGTCTCCTCGTTCACTTCGTTCATCGGTTACTCCCTCTCGTTGCGCTCGCCGGTGTCGTCGAGCTGAAGATTCAACAGTTTCATGCCATATGCTGGCACGTTGATATCGATAGGCTGGCCATACAGGTCGCCGGGACGCACAAAGGCGATCACCGTCATGATGCGCGCCATGGTTTTGGGCGATTCGGGCAGTCCGTTTTCGAACCAGCGCTGAACCACGCCCATCTCGGCGGTAACCACATAGCTCAGGTAATAATCGAAAAACGACCCCAAGGCCGCAGGGAAAATGCCCGTCTGCATGCGGCCTGAAATCTCGTCGCGCGCAAGGTCGATTAGGCGCTTGATAAAGGCAGGGTCACCGCCCGGGCCCAGCAGCGATCCGATGAGGTCGCGATTCTTTGCCAGGTATTCGAGCAGTTCAACCGCACCGGGCGCCGGCTCCAGCTCGTCGATGCTGTGATAGAGCTCGGGCAACGTGGCCGCGCCGATATTGCGGACGAGTACGCGAATCTCATCCATAATGGCATCTTCGACCTGTTGGATGAAATCGGGAATGTCTTTGTAGTGGCTGTAAAACGTGCGGCGCGTCAGGCCCGCGCAATCGGTAAGCGACGCTACCGTGATGCGTGACAGATCCTCGCCCGCCCCAAGCTGTTGCACAAGTGCGTCCCGAAGCGACGTCTGCGAACGCAGAGATCGGGGGTCGCACTTAAAATCTGTTTGCGGCATAGGCCTCCTCGGGTGCTATTTCACACTCCGAGTATTATTTCACACTGTGTGCATTTTATTCCACGCGCCACAAAGTCGACAGGTTTGGCGCGTCGTCGCCCAGCGCGTCCGACGATTCCCTGCTTTTCCGCCGCGCCAAGCGGCAGGCCAGCACGTTACCCAGTGCGCCCGCCGCTTCCCTGCCGCTAGGAAATCACGGTACGGTTGCGGTCGTTACGAAGTGTGGCACCCATATGGCGCGGCACAGCATGAGCCGCGCAGTTACCAATGACGTTGCCAGCCGCACGCTTGGCAGCATCCGAACCATTGCTCGTGGCATAGGCGTGCTCAAAGCGATCGAGCATGACGATGTCGTTGCCGCCGTCTCCATAGACTGCCACCTCGTCTTCAGAGAAGCCCAGATAGTTAGCAAGCCAAGCCACGCTCTCGCCCTTATTGCAGGCGCGGTCGGTTATCTCGAACATCGCCGGATTAAACGGGGCGTTGACCACGGTGTCGGCATGCTCGGCCAAAAACGCGTGAAGTTCGCGCTCCATGCCAGGATCGGGCACGCGGCAGTTCACCTTGCAGACGTCGTGCTGCAAGATCTCGGCGAGTGGCACCTCGTAGCGATGGTGCGCCAAAAAGGAAGCTTTTGCGCGCATACCGCGCATGAGAATGCGGCGCCAGGGGCTGTCGGTCACAAAACCCGCTTCGCGCACCTCGCGCGTGTTGCTCGAAAGAATCGAATCGCTCGTCACGCAGTCAAAGCAGATGCCGGGAAAAGCTGGAATAAGCTCTTCCAAAAACGCCGGGTCCACGATGTAGGACTTAAGGACCTCGCCGTCGCGCCCGCGAATGATAGAACCGTTGGCGCAAATCGCCTCGATGGTTCCGGGCTCGAAACCACCGTCGGTGTACCACACGCTCGTGCGGCCTGTAGCTGCGGCAACATGCGCGCCCGCATCGGTGATCTCGCGAATCGCTGCGAGGATTTTATCGTCGGTAGTATGAAAGAGATTGAGCAGCGTACCGTCCAGGTCGCAAGCGAACAGTTTGATCATACCAGGCTCCATTCCGCGCGTTTTTCCCAGCATAGCAGAAAAGCAGCTGCGGGAAAGCAGTGCAGCAGGTCAAGCGTCAAGTGCCCGGGGCGAATGGGCGAGCGGCGGTGTGCACCGAAAGGCCGTGCGCCTCGTCGCGGGCGGTGCGCAAACGGCAAGCATGGCTTTTCCGGGTCCTATTTCACCGCCCACGTTGCCCTTTATGCCCCATCACGCAACGAACTTCCTGATTTCAGTAGCAGTATTGCAACTACGCGAGTAGCCGGCTCCTTTGAGCTCGCGCCAACTGGGGTTTTGTTAAAGAAAGTCGGCGTCTACTCGGCAAAACGCAATACTGCTACTGAAATCGGGAAGTTCCTATTAAGCAGACAACTCTATGGCAGATATATTCGCCCTCACTTCGTATGCTTTTTGAAGAGCAGGGCCATCGAGACAGCGAAAAGCTCCATCGCCGTTGCCATGAACACAAGCAAAACCGTCGCCCCGAACATGTCAATCGCGACGCCACAAGCTGCCTGCCCCGCAGGAGAAGCGCAGGTGGCCACAGCAAAGAACAACGCCAACACGCGCCCGACCATACCGCCATCGCAATGAAGCTGGATATCACTCACCAACACTACCGTGATCGTGCTTCCCCAAAAAAGAATCCATGCCACCCCTACAGTCAAGCAAGCAAACTGAACCGCAGCGTCGAAGCCAAATAACGACCCCATAACTGAAATCAGAGGGCCGAAACCAAGCAATGCTACAAAAGCGGAGAATCGCTTCATTGTACAGAATCCGGGCGCAAGGCCTACAAACGCACTGCCCGCTAACGCCCCTACAGCCCCTATTGCTTCAGCCAATCCCACAGCAGCCGCATTCCATGCAAGCTGTTCGGTAACCACATAGGGAAGTACCACATTGACTCCAGCAAGAACGGCATTGACAAGGCATGCAAAAACGATAGAAAGGAGCAGCAGCTTTTCACTTCGCAAGAAGAGAACAGCCGCGCGCATATCTTGAAAAAGGTTCCCCCTTCCCGCTATTGCAGAATCGTCTGTGCCTGCACCAGGCGAAGCCGCGGGGAATCTCTTTAGAAAAGGACATGCGTATGCAAGCACCACCGCCGTAGCAAGGCAAACCATTCCAAAACACACAAGTAGCGCAATGCTCATCCATCCCATTAAAACGCCTGCCAACACAGGTCCGATGATATTGCTCGCCGTGCTCACCTGGTTCACGAGCGAGACTCCCTGCTTGACATGTTCCGCATCCAACATGCGAGGAATCTGAGTTTGAAACATCGGAATATACAGTGCATGCGCGGCATAGAGTGCGATGAGAAAAAGCACCGTTACCAACAGCAGGTGAGCTCGAAACAAGAAAAAGTAACAAACGCTACACGAGGCGAGAACCGAACCGGCAATCACAAGAATGCACCGCATGTTCACCCGATCGGCAACAACCCCAGCGACCGGCATAAGCAAAACAGATGGCACAAAAGTCGCCGCCGTCACTGTGCCATAAAGGCTCGGAGAGCCGCTAACATTCAGCAGATAAAGCGGTAGAGCAAAGCGCAACGTGCTCTCGGAAACAAGCGCGAATGCCTGCACCGCCAGCAATACCCCAAAATGCGAGTACTCTTTGATCTTCCAGCGGTACACCTGGCTCGCCTCCTTTCAAGTATACATACCGTTGGTATGTAATATATCAAAGTAAGATACCGTCGGTATGTATACTTGAAAGAGATTTCCTTCCGTGCTCTTGCAAAAAGCAAAAATGAAAATAGAAAGGCGCTGGCCAACGCCTATTTTCGATGCAAAATATCAGCTACAGCCTCAATGGTTGCGTGCACGTTATTTCGGCCCAAATCGATGCCGAGTGCAGACGCCATATCAACCAGCACATTGCCGCGGGCAAACATATCGTCACGCATCGCCTCCTGGTCGAACAGCGGAATCAACCAGAGATTGACAAGAAGACTCAGCGCCTCTGCCGTCTCGCGCGGATGGGGGCAGACGATCGAGCCGTCGGCTATGCCCTCCTCGATAAGCGGCTGCAAAAACGAACGCGCCGAAACACTCAAGGAATCTCGATACTCGGTAGCTAGGATGCGCGCATTAGCGATCGGGTCGTTGAGGAGCCCCATGCGCTGCCAAAGCTCAACCTGCGGCACAACCGATTCGGGAGAAACGATGTCTCGGAGCTTTTGTGCCCCGTTGTATCCGCGGTCTTCGCGAACGGCACGGCGAGCCTGGGCAATCGGAGCCATCGCTCGCTCAAAGGCGGCGTCGAGAATGGCCTCCTTGCTATCAAAATGATGATAAATGGCGCCCTTGGTGAGTCCATCGAGCCCGGCCACGATATCGGAGATACTCGTATTGTCGTAACCCTTGGAGCAAAACAAGCCAAACGCTACATCAAGAATCTTTTCGACCGTCTGATCGGGATACTTATTACGCGCCATGACCCCTCCAAAACAGGCAACAAACCGTGCCTATTGTCGCACGGGCAGCCACTGAGTCAATGTGGGGCGTGCCCACGGTGCGTCGCGCGGCTTGGTGCACCGCTCTTTTACTAACGAACTTCCTGATTTCAGTAGCAGTATTGCAAGTGTGCGAGTAGCCGCCTTTTTTAAGCCCAGGCCAACTGGGCTTTTGTTAAAGAAAACCGGTGTATACTCAGCAAAACGTAATACTGGTACTGAAATCAGGAAGTTCGTTGTCGAAGCGAGGATTGCGCCGCCCATCAGAGGCAGCACGCATCATGGAAACGGTGTGTTTTTGGCCTCGCAGACTGCGCCGGCGCGCGTCCATCAAACGCGACGAACGCGCAGACGCCGGTCCCTATCGCGACATCCTTTTGGTAACGAGCTTCTCAATCCCTTTGAGAACGACGTCGGCGACGAGCGCCACCGCCGCGCACAAGATGGTCCCGTCCACGATCTTGTAGACGTTCATGGTGCGCAGACCGCTGAAGAGGATAGTCCCCAGGCCGCCCGCGTTGATGGTCGCTGCAATGGTGGCAATGCCAATGGTGCTGATCGCGGCCAGGTGGATGCCCGCCATGATCACCGGGAAGGCCAGGGGCAGTTCCACGCGCAGCAGCACCTGCATCGGACTCATCCCCATCCCCGTCGCTGCCTCGATCACGCCCGGGTCCACGCCGTTCAGCCCCTCGACGATGTTTCGCACGAGCAGGAACTGGTTGTACGCCACCATGACGATCGTGGCAGACGTAAGCCCCAGGCCGGTGAGCGGGATGAGCAGCGAGAACAGGGCCAGGCTGGGAACGGAGTAGAGCGCGCCAAGGACCTGCAGGACCGCGCCCTCGACGCGGCGCGAACGCCTGATCACGAGCGTGATGAGCGCCGCCACCGCGAGGGACCACGCGAGCACAACCCCCACGATGACGAGGTGCTCGCCGAGCGCCGCCATGAACTTGTCCTGATGGCTCGCCCAGTATGCAACAAAATCACCCATCAGGCACCGTCCCTGCCGGCAACAGAGCAAAATGCCCCGCCGCCCGCGCCGGAGCTCAGCAGCGCCCGCACGAACTCCGTAGCAGGCTGTTCGCGAATGCGGTCGGGAGTGTCATATTGCTGGACGCGGCCCCGGTCGATGATGAGCACCTTGGTGCCGAGCCTGAACGCCTCGGAGACATCGTGCGTCACGAAGACGAAGGTCTTGCCCGAGCCGCGGTGAATGCGCAGCAGCTCGTCTTGAAGCTCGTTGCGCGTAATGGCATCGAGGGCGCCAAAGGGCTCGTCGAGCAGCATGAGCCTGGGCTCGGCGGCGAGAGCGCGCGCCAGGCCCACGCGCTGCTGCTGGCCGCCCGAGAGCTGAGAGGGCCAGCGGTCGCGGAACTCCCCCGGGTCGAGCCCCACAAGGTCCAGCAGCTCATCCACGCGCACGGCGGTGCGGGCGCGGTCCCACTTGAGGATGCGCGGCACGGTGGCGATGTTCTCCCCCACGCGCATGTGCGGGAACAGGCCGATTTGTTGAATCACGTAGCCGATACCTCGACGAAGCTCCACCGGGTCGACCGTCGAGACGTCCCTGCCTTCCACGAACACTTGGCCGGAATCGGCATCGTGCAGGCGGTTGATGAGCTTGATCAGCGTGGTCTTACCGCCGCCCGAGGTGCCGAGCACGCACACGAGCTCCCCCTCGTCGATCGTGAGGCTCACGTCGTCGAGCGCCGGGTGCGACATGCCCGCGAAGCATTTGGTCACGTTCTTGAATTCGACCGCTGCGGTCATCTCGGCACTCCTTAAGGGAATCGACCGAGCCCCGTTGGAGCCCGGCGCTCGCATCTTTCACTTCTACAGGCTGTCGAAAAACTCGGCAGCAACGTCCTCGTAATCCTGCTTGTCGATATCGACCTTGGCGTTGAGCTCGGTCAGGCCCTTCGTGGTGAGCTGCTTGCTCACGGCGTTGAGGACATCTTCGATATCGGGATTGGCGTCGAGGACTTCGCCGCGCACCACGGGCGCCACGTTGTAGGGCGGCCACACGTGCTTGTCGTCCTCGAGCAGGGTGAACGCATCGTCCACGAGCTGGCCCTCGGTGGTGTAGACGGGCGCGACATCGGCCTCGTCGTTCCTGAGGACCTCGTACTTGAGGCCGTTGTTGAAGCTCGTGTGCTCCTTCCAATCGAAAGCCCCATAGGCTGCCTCGAGGGCCGGCAGACCATCCGAGCGCTCGTCGAACTCGCCTTGCGAGGCAAAACGCAGCTCGCTTGCATGGGCCTGCAGGTCGCTGATGGTCTTGATGCCGTACTGCTCGGCAGCCTTGGTGGTGATGACCAGGGCCTGGCTGTCGGCCGCCTCGGCCATATCGAGCCACACCAGGTCCCACTTCTTCTTGTACTGCTTCTTGACCGTTTCATAAACAGCCTGGGGGTCGGTTTCCATCTCCGCCTTGAGAACGGTGAGCAGCGCCGTACCCGTGTACTCAGGATACAGGTCAATCTCGCCCTTCTCGAGTGCCGTGGCGATCACCGAGCCCGCAATGTCAAACGAGCGCTTGACGGTAAAGCCGGCGTCCTCGAGCGCCAGGGCATAGATCTCGGAGATGATCTCGCCCTCGGTGAAATCCTTGGAGCCCACGGTGATGGTGCCGGCAGAGCCCTTGGAGCCGCAAGCGGTGAGCACAGCAGGAGCGGTCGTGGCAAGAGCCGCCGCCGCAACGGCGCGGACAAACTGGCGACGCGTAAGGCCGCCAGACATCGGCGACGCAGAATCGATAGGTTGAGACATGTGCATCTCCTTTTCTAGATAATCTATATCAAGACGATTTGACATGACACGTTGGTACCCCGTCATTGCTTGGCAAATTCGTACGGACGCATCCGCCGGTCGATTGCCGAGAGAAGCATACCCACTAAAAGGGAAAGAGCCGCAACTGATGCGCCGCCGATAACAAGCAGATCGGTACGCATGAGGCCAAGGCCCGTGAAAATGATCTGGCCCAGGCCGCCCGCGCCAATATAGGCGGCAAGCGTCGCGGAGGCCACAACTTCAGACGCCGCAGTGCGAACGCCCGCAAAGGACACGGGAAACGCCAACGGCACCTTGATTTTGAAGAAAACCAAACGTTCGTCCATTCCCATGCCACGCGCTGCCTCGAGGACATCGGCGGGCACCGAACGAAAGCCGAGAGCCGTATTGATGAGAATGGGCGGGATGGCAAGCACGGTGAGCGCCACGACCGCAGGCAGCACCCCCGTGCCTAAAATCGGCACGCAAACGACGAGCACAGCAAGGCTCGGGATGATGCGCAGGATACCAGAGACCCCAACCGAGATCTTCTCGAGCAACGGGGACCGGCTGCAGACGATACCGAGCGGCACGGCAACGAGGATGGCAACCGCAAGCGAAAGGATGCTGACATTCAGGTGCTCGAGCACCATCTGGATGTAGTCCGCACCATGCGTCGAAAAGTACGCGATAACGTCCTGCAATGCCTTTTACCTCCCCTTTCGCGCTCGGTATGCCCATCCATGCGTTGACGGGCCCTCGCATCATTCGGCAATCTTATGCGCTGCTCACGCGTCAACGTCAACAGCAAACTGCGCACACCGATGCAATCCATTATCTGACAAATGAGCTTGGCGGGCGGCCACACTTCTGTGAGGGGCAAGCGATGCGCAAGGTTCCGCAGTGCTGTAGGCCGACCAAAAAGAAGAGGACACCGCGCCGAGCATGCGGCGCCCGACGATTGAGGGCCGAGATGCACCGGCACCGTCAACGCCCGCAAGGGGCTGTAGCACCGCAGGTCGGCCCGAAAGACAAGGGTGCACGCCTTGCGTGCGGCGCCCGCAGGCTTGAGGGGCAAGATGCGGTGCTACAGCCCCTTGCGGCGGAAGAGGGCGTAGGCGTGGGCCTTAAGCCTCGTCGCCCTGATAACGCCTTCGTACTTCATCATGCGCAAATGCGGAAACGCATTGAAGAAGCGCAGGTCACGCTTGGAAATCGAAATCTTGCGCACCGAACGTTTAGACAGGTGCGGGCGAGGCGCAGCATCTGCAAGGCGCTGTGCAGCCAGGTGCAAGCCACGGGCACCGTCGGCGATAAACGCCGGCATCTCAACCTTCTCACGCAAAGAATCCATCACCGCGTCGGAAATCTCGAGCAGCCAACCATTGATGGCGCGGCCACGCACATGCGCCGTCTGCGCAGAATCGAGGGCTGTCTCCGGAATACGCTCGACCAGCGAATCGGAAGCGTCTTTGAGCGAATCGTTGATGCGGTCGGCAAGCTCGCCGCGCAGCTCCTCCAGCGAGTCGGAAAGACGTCGGAAGCTCGCCATCGATGCCGCCGCGTCAACCGCAAGCAGCGTCAGCGCGGCCAAGGCAAGCGCTCTCACCGCCCACACCGGCATCGATGCAAGCATCCCCAAGAGCGCCGGCTCGGCAACGCGACAAATAAGCACGCACCCTGCACCAAACATCAAAAAGCCGTACAGGCATATGCGTCCCTGAAAATTGAGCGGCATGTCCGAATAATCCCAAAAACGCGCATGGGTCGTGACCTCGAGAATCACGCCCACAAGGTACTCAATACAACAACACAACACGCCCGCTGCCAAAAACTGCACCGGCACGTTTTCGATGCCGCGCAGCGCAAACCAACAGACAAGCGCGCCCACGCCGTAAATAGGACAGCACGGCCCAAGCAAAAAGCCGCTATTGGAAAACGAGCCGTGGTTGAGCATGGCGCAAACCGTCGACTCCCACAGCCATCCCGCAAAGCCATACACCATAAAGGAAAGCACGAGTGCCGAAAGCGGAGCGCCCGGAATGGAAATCGCAACTTGAATAGCCAGAACAGCGGAAGTGATTGCCGCCATCGTATGCCTCAACGCACCGTTCATGCGTGCTTCCCTCTTCCCCTCATCCGGCACTTGCCGCCAACACGCCCGCCAATCGTCTCGCCCAGCGCACACGCCTTATCCGTCAAGCACACGATCCACGCCTCACGGCACGCAGGCGGAATCGGCACAAGGGGAAACATATGACGAGCGATGATATTGCGCTCGATGGGGGTCAAGTCAAAATCTTCTTCGGCGCGCTCAAGAGCAAAAAAGGGGTGTTTGAACCCATGAAGGCGATGACTCGGATCGGAATCGTGCCAGTCGTAAAGAAAGTAATCGTGCAGAAGCGCGCCGCGCACCAAAGAACGTGTATCGATATCGACGCCAGCTCGCGCAAGCACCTGCGCCATATGCAAGCTGTGCCGTGCGACCGAAAGCATATGAGCGTATACCGAAACATCGCCATGCTGTATGAATGAGCGCGTGAGGCCCAAGCGTCCTTCCTTTTCGAGCTCCTGGGCCATATTGCGCACGTAGGCCAAAGGATGTTCAGGGCATGCACAATCGCGAGCAGACGCGTATCTCCTCTTCATATGCGCTCCCCCGGCATCAATCGTCTCTTGGCATTCTCGTCCACAGTGTATGGCTGGCCTTCATTATGCCCGCCGCGTCGCATACAGACACGGCCTTACGCGAGAAAGGACGTCTTGCCGCAAAACGTGCACGCATCAAGACGCTTATGCTCGCAAGCGCCCGTCTGCAACCGTCCATCTCTCGCAAAGGAAAGAAGGACGGCAAAAAGGGCGACGATCTTTCGCTCGACGCCCTTGGAGGCTAGCCATCTACCTGGTTTTACCGAATGACCGATTTGCCCATTGCGCCTACCTGGCCACCCGCGCTCGGGAGCATCCTTTAGTCGACCCAAGAGGCCTTGAGGATATTCACCACGTCATCATGAGAGAGTTGTGCAGGATCATGCGCAAAGAGAGCATCGTTGGTGTCAAGAGCGTTGCTCGCCATGGCATCAAACTCGTCGCGCGTGATGCCCCAGTCACTCATCTTGAGGTCGCCCATGTTGCACTCGTCAATCAAGCGCTCCAGTTCGACGATAAAATCCTCGGGCTTGCTGGCAAGCCAATTGCCCATCAGACGCGCCATGTCGACATAGCGGTCATCGCACACGTGGGCGTCGATCATATGCTGATGATAGGCCACGCTGATCATGATGAGGCCCGCCCCATGCGGCAGGTCGTGATGGTGCGCGCTCATGGCGTGCTCCGTTCCGTGGCAGCCCGCGCAACCCGAGCAAACCATAGCGTAGCCGCCCAGGGTATTGGCAAAGGCAAGCTGCGTGCGCGCATGGAGGTCAAACCCGTCATGCACGCAGGCGGGAAGCGCCATGGCAGCGCTTCGGATGCCTTCACGGCAAATGATATCGCCCATGGGAGTGTGCGCATTGTTGATATAGCACTCCACGCAGTGGAACAGGGCATCGAACCCCTGGAAAGCCGTGAGGTGCGAAGGGACCGTGAGCATGAGCTCGGGATCGACCACCGAAAGGCTTGGAAACAGACGAGGATTGCCCAAACGAAGCTTCTCGTCGGTCTCCTCGCAAGAAAGCACGGCGCCCGCATCGACCTCGGATCCGGTGCCCGCCGTCGTGGTCACGCACACCAACGGAAGCGGATCGTTTGGAATGGGGAGACCCTTTGCGGTACCGCCCATGGCATAGTCCCAAATGTCACCAGCGACCTCGTTACCCTCGACATCATGCCCGGGGTTGGCCGCCACCACGCAGATGCCCTTGCAGCCGTCCATAACGGAGCCGCCGCCCAGCGCGAGCACGAAATCGCAGCGTTCCACACGCGCCATCCAGCCTCCCGCGTTCACGGTATCGCGCAAGGGGTTGGGCTCGATGCGGTCAAAGAGGACGTGCTCTACGCCGGCACGGTCGAGCTGAGCCTCCACGCGCGCAAGATAGCCATTTGCCTTAACGGACTTGCCGCCCGTGGTAACCAAAAGGGCGCGCTTGCCCGGCAGCTCCTGGTCTCCGAGCTCATTGAGCTTGCCTGGTCCAAATAGCAAGCGAGTCGGGGCAAAAAACGTGAATGACTCCATGATGTCCTCCTTATCGCCGGCATTCACCCGCATTGTCGTGCTTGGGTCACACAAGAGTTGCCCGCACCCGCGCAAATTGCACAAATGTGCACAAATTCGTAACATCTTTTGTTCATTGAAGCCACGGTGCTAGTCAAAAAGAGCTCTTTGGTCACCCCGGCGTCAATCAAAACGACATGGCCTGGGTGGCACCGCAGCCTAAACGTTAACCTGCTTGATATGGTTGCCATGTACCAGATAAGCGCGGCGCGCGAGCTTCATCATGGGCAGGTCGATCATGTTATCGCTATAGAACTCGTCGGGCACAGCATCTGGCCCAAACATCTCGCGGAACACCTTGACCTTGTTAGTTCCAAAATTGAGGTGCTCGAGCTCCAAAGTATCGCGATTGACCGTCGAGCACACCATGGTCTTGATACCCAGACGCCGCTGGATCTCGTTCATGGTGTAATCGAACGATCCGGTCATGATCACATCGTCGGGTTGCGGATGATACCAATGCTTGATTTTGTGCATGTGCGCATCCCAAAAGGCGCTCACCATACCGTCGATATCATCAAAGGAGTTCAGATACGCCTTGAGGTACTTGGCCATGGCATGCTCGAGCTCCTCCAACGTGCATTTTTCCTTGGAGTAGCGCATGCCATAGTAGGCAAGCGGCGGCACGAAACGCACGACTTTCGGATTGTACTTGAGCGAGAACAAATAGAAGTCGTAAGGGCTCTCGCCATCGTAGATGGTGTTGTCGAAATCAAAAACGCGCATGCGCGGGCACGATCCTCTTCAATCGCAATGGCTTTCGCTTCTACTGCTTCTACTATATCCATCTTCCGTGCCCGGCATGCAAGCGCGTACAGAACCGTTACATGCGGCCCGACGTGTCCTGCTGGAGCTCAATATGTAGGACCTGTGAAAATGTGACAAAATAAACCTGTCGACTTTTTGTCACATTAGTCGAGTTCTTTGAGGCCCTGGTAGAGCTGCCAGTACTCGCCGTGCTGGGCCAGCAGCTCTTCATGCGTGCCGCGCTCGACGATACGCCCGTGCTCCAAAACGATGATGGCGTTGGCGTTGCGCACGGTCGACAGACGATGCGCAATCATGAAGGTCGTACGGCCGTCCATGATGCGGTCCATGCCCCGCTCCACAAGCTTCTCGGTACGCGTGTCGATGCTCGACGTAGCCTCATCCAAAATCAGCACGGGAGGATCGGCCACCGCCACACGAGCGATAGCAAGCAGCTGGCGCTGTCCTTGACTCAGATTCGCGCCGTCAGAGGTCACCATCGTGTCGTAGCCGTGCGGCATACGGCGAATGAACGAATCGGCACAAGCCGCACGCGCCGCCGCACGCACTTCCTCGTCGGTGGCATCGAGCTTGCCAAAGCGGATGTTATCGGCAATAGTCCCCGTGAACAGGTGCGTATCCTGCAACACGATGCCGAGGCTTCGGCGCAGATCCGCCTTGGCGATGTTGCGCACGTCGATACCATCGAAGGTAATCTCGCCCGCGTCAAGCTCGTAGAAGCGATTGATGAGGTTGGTAATGGTGGTCTTGCCGGCACCGGTCGATCCCACAAAAGCGATCTTTTGGCCTGGCTTGGCAAACAGGTTGAGGTCGTGCAGGACCAGCTTTCCCGGCACGTAGCCAAAGTCCACACCATGAAAACGCACGTCGCCTCGCAGCGGAACCGACTCGATTGCCAGCAGCGTGCCGTCTGCGCCCAGCGCTGTGCGCTGCGGGCGCGCACCCGATGCCTCGGCATCCGCCACGCAATCAACTGCAGGGGCGGTCTGCTCGCCGGCATCCGCATCGGCAGCCACAGGCACGAGCTTGCCATAAGCTCCCAGGCCCTGGCCCTCCGGCAGCCTCCACGACCATTCGTCCTCGCTATTCTGCGCGAGCGTCACGTGGCCCTCGTCGCACTCGCCCTCAAGCTCCATCGCGGCAAACAGACGCTCGGCACCCGCAAGGGCATTGAGCAAGAAGTTGCCCAGCTGCGTCACCTGATTGAACGGCATTGCCGCCTGGCGTACAAATACCAGGTAGCTTGCGAGCGCGCCCACGGTCGCCAGGCCATGGATGGCCAAGATTGCGCCCACCACGGCCACAATCGCGTAGTTCGCGTACCCGATGCACACCGTGACCGGCACCATCGTCGCGGCATATGTCTGTGCCGAAGTTCCCGCCTGGCGCAAGTCCTCGTTACGGTCGGTAAACTCGGCAACATTTGCCTGTTCATGGTTGAAGACCTTGACAACTTTTTGCCCCGAGACCATCTCCTCGATATAGCCGTCGAGCGCACCCAACGCCTTTTGCTGACGCGCGTAGAACTTCTTGCTGCGCGTGCCCGAATAGCGTACGTGCGCCACGATGGCCACGTCGCACGCCACAGTGATGAGCGCAAGACGCCAATTGAGAACAAACATCAAGACCAGTGTTCCCACCGTCTGCACGGCAGCCTGAATCACCGTTGCGAAGCTGTTGTTGAGCGCCTCGGAAACGGTGTCCACGTCGTTGGTGAAAAAACTCATGATGTCGCCCGCCCGCGTACGGTCAAAATAGGCAAGCGGAAGCGTCTGAATATGCGCAAACAGGTCGCGGCGAATGTCGAACACCACCCGCTGCGCCGCGCGAACCATAATCTGCGTGTAGCCCAGCGCGCAGGCCACGCCCAGCGCGTAAATGATGGCGGTAAGCGCAATAAGCGAGCCCAGGCTATCGGCATGTCCCGTGGTGAGCGCCGTCACAACGGGATTGATCATGTAGGTACCCAGCAGGTTAGCGAGAGCCGAAACAACAGCAAGCACGCTCACGATGCCAAGCGAGATCTTGGCGTGCCCCATGTAGGAAAGCAGGCAACGCAGCGTATGCTTGAGGTTTTCCGGGCGCGCCTGAGCCGCAGTCTTAGGCATGGGTCTCGCCTCCCCTCAAAAAATCATCAGGCGTCGCTGTGTCGGCATGCCCCACCTGAGAAGCGTAGATTTCCTGGTAAATGGCGTCGGTCTCAAGAAGCTCCGCATGGGTGCCCTGCGCGTGGAGATGACCGTCATCCAAAACGACGATCTTGTCGGCATCCATCACCGAAGTGATGCGCTGCGCGATGATGATGCAGGTAACGCCCGGGATGCTCGCCAAGTTGGCACGAATTTTAGCTTCGGTGGCCATGTCCACGGCGCTTGTCGAATCGTCGAAGATCAAGATGCGCGGACGCTTGAGCAGAGCGCGGGCGATGCATAGGCGCTGCTTTTGGCCGCCGGATACACCGGCGCCTCCCTGCCCCAGGTCGCCATCGAGACCGCCGATACGATCCAAGAATTCGTCCACGCACGCCAGGCGGCACGCCTCAAGGAGCTCTTCGTCGGTTGCCTCGGCATTGCCCCAGCGCAGGTTGTCGCGCACGGTGCCTGTGAAGAGCACGTTTTTTTGCAGTACCACGCCCACGGCGTCGCGAAGAACAGCCAGGTCGTACTCGCGCACGTCATGGCCGCCCACCAACACCTCGCCCGCCGTCGCATCGTACAGGCGTGCGATGAGCTGCACGAGCGAGCTTTTGCCCGCGCCTGTGCTGCCCAAGATGCCCACCGTGGAGCCGCTTGCGATATCGAACGAAATGCTCTCGAGCACGTCCTCTTCCGCCTCGGCGCGATATTTAAAGGTGACATCGCGAAAGGAGACCGAGCCGTCTGGCACGGCTGTGAGCGCATGCGCAGCCGCCGGGGAGGCGATCAGGGGTTCTTCGTCAAGAATCTCACCCACGCGCTCCACGCTCGTAAGCGCACGCGTGAGCAGCAGGAAAACATTCGAGATCATCATCAGCGAGTTCATAACCTGCAAGACATAGCTCATGAAGCCCGTGAGCTCGCCCACGGTCAGGGTGTTTGCGCAAATCATCTGGCCGCCCACCCACAGCACGAGCGTGGCTGCCGTGTAGATTGCCGCTTGAAATACCGGCAGGTTGAACTGAGCGGTTCCAAACGTCTTGGTAGCCCCCTGCGCAAGCTCGCTGTTCACGCTGCCAAACACGTCGCACTGCTGCGGCTCGCGCACGTAGGCCTTGACGGCGCGAACGGCGGTCAGGTTTTCCTGCACCACGCGGTTCACGTGGTCCATTGAGGTCTGAAGGCGCTGGTAGAGCGGAGATACGCGCCAGGTGATAATGCCGAGGGCCACCGCGAGGACCGGCAGGATGCAGACGAACACCATGGCAAGCTCGCGGTTGAGCGAAAACGCGTAGACAAGCGACATGATGAGCATCATCGGCCCGCGCACACAGGGTCTAAAGCCGTTTGCCATGGCGTTTTGAATGACGGTGATATCGGTGGTCATGCGCGTGACCAACGACGACGTTTGGTAATGGTCGAGGTTTCCAAAGGCGTAACGCTGGATCTTCTCGTACTCCGCCTGACGCAGGTTCGCTCCGAGCCCCACCGAAGCCCTCGACGCAAAACGTGCGTAGAAAAAGCCCAGGGCAAGCGATGTGACCGCACAGGCAAGCATCAGTGCGCCCTGATGTAGGATGAGGGGGATGTCGGCATGCGCGATTCCCTCGTCGATAATGCGCGCCATGAGCACGGGGATAAAGAGCTCGATAGAGGTCTCGATAGCCACGATAAGGATGCCGAGCACGGCGTCGATCTTGTATGTTCCCAGGTAATGAATCATGCGACGCAGGTTATTCATGCTTTTTGCCTGCCTCAAGCTCATCTGCCATATTCTTGCGTACGCGCTCGAGCATGTCCCTCAACGTAGCTTCTTCCTCTGAGGTAAAGCCGCGAAACATGATGCGATCGACGCGACGGCACTCATCTTCCCAAGCGGCAAGGGCATGCCTGCCCTTCTCGGTGATATCGAGGGCGCGCGTGCGACGGTCGCGACCCGGAACGCTCGTCAAAAAGCCCTCGCGCTCCAGCGGATCGAGCAGGCGCGACACAGCTGAGGGATCGATGGAGTAGAAGCGGGCGATCTCGCGCTGTGTGCTCACGCCATGCACCGCGATATACGAAAGGATGCGAGGCTGGCCTTGCCCCAGCCCCAGGCTTCGGGCGCACGGACGCGTCGTGTTGTTCATGGTATGGAATGCACGACTGATGCTCATATGGATATCGTTGAGCGACATGCCCAAACGCATGTCTTCACGCATGTTTTCGTCGGAGGCCGATTGCTGCATCGGCGCGTCTGCTGAGATGGAATTATCCTGCGCCATCTTCATCTCCTTGAATACTCAACTAATGACTACTCAAGTATTGTGAAAGGAGGCCCGGGGTCAAGTACCCGCCCGAATTTGTAACGTAAGTAACAAAGTGCACGACAGAGGCACGCGGCACAGCGCGGCGCCGGGGGGGGATGTGCACACGCGCCAAATGAAGCAGAAAATCCCTTTTAGACCTCCTGGTAGACGCGCTAAAAGGGATTTTCTGCTTCATTGAGGGGGCCTTGGAGAGCACGCGGCGGCACGACGTCCACCCCCTGGCCCGCATGGGGTTAGGGGAGCGAACGACGAGGCGACTAATCATCTCCCCCTTTAAGTTCATTACAAACGTCATAAGCGATGACAAGCGACGCATAATCCTGGCTTTGATGAGACACGTGAGCAATTACGACATCGCTGCCTTCGTAGTAGTACAGCATGACATAAGAGTTCACGGAGCACGCGTGGTATCCAAGACCTCTCAACTCCCGCAGAAAGGAGAGCCCGTAGTCGGCAACCCCGCTCTGCAGAATCTCGAGTTGTTGCCGATATTTTGCCAAAAAGCGACGCGCGGTATTTATACCATGACCCATCAGATACTCAACGATATCGTCAACCTCTTGCTCTGCTGTAGGGAGGATTTTGACGTTATAGGCCATATTTTGTCTCAAGATCACTCAAAGCCTCAAAGGCGCTGCGTCCTAAACCGGCCGCCCGCTCGCGCTCCGCAATCGCAACTCGCTCCATAAGACGGGCCTTGGCTTGCTCCTGGACCATGCGATCATAGTCCGCCGAGCGCATGACAACGAACTTGCTATAGCCATTCTTCGTCACCGTGATGGGACCCGGAGTAGACTCGACAAGCTCCGAGAACTTGGCGGTGTCACGCATATCTTTGATTGGCACGCAAACTGGCATGGCACACTCCTATCATAATTATGTACACAATTATGATATAGCATTTTGGTTGAGAGCTTGAGGGGGCTCTTCTTGAAACCCAAATGTCAACATGTTTTTCTACGCCGTGGGCAACTCACCTGTCGTCAGGATTATCTCAAGCTGTTCCTCGTCCAAAACGGGCACGCCCAGGCTCTCTGCCTTAGTGAGCTTCGACCCCGCCTTTGGACCTGCCACCACAAAGCTCGTCTTCTTCGAAACCGAACCAGTCACCTTGGCACCCAAGGTTTTAAGCGCGGCTCCCGCCTCGTCGCGCGTACGGCGCACGAGCGTACCGGTGAGCACGAAGGTGAGGCCCGCAAGCGGTTGCTCGGATGCGAGGTCCGCCGAGACACCCGTGGCAGCTGCGGCATCCGCCGCCATCTGGCCCAAATCTTCCTCGAGCGTAAGACCTGCCTGACGCAGGCGCTCCAGGACCTCGAGGTTCTCGGGCACCGCTAAAAAGCCTTTGACGCTTGCGGCGATCTTGGGACCGACGCCGTCGATGCTCGCAATCTCCTCTTCGCTCGCCAACACCAGCCTGTCGATAGAGAGAAAACGCTGAGCCAAAAGCTCGCCCACGCTCTTTCCCACCAGGCGAATACCCAGGGCAAACAGCACGCGACCAAGCGGTTGTTGTTTGCTGCGCGCAATCTCGTCAATCGCCTTCTTCGCTGTCTTTTGACCCACGAGGATCGGGTCGCCCGCGTGCACGCCACGGCGCGCATTAGAAGCGGCGTACGTACGCCCCGTATCCAACCCGGCGATATCCTCGACCGTCAGCTGATAGAAATCGGCAACGTCGTGGAGCAGACCGGCAGCAATCATCTTGTCCACCAGCTCATCGCCTACGCCATCGACATCCATGCAGCCGCGGCTCACCCAGTGCAGCAAACGCTCCTTGAGCTGAGCCGCGCAGTCGAGCGACACGCAGCGATAAGCGACCTCACCCTCCTCATGCACCACGGGGCTGCCGCACACGGGGCACGTCGCAGGCATTTGCCAGGGCTGGGCGTCGGGCCAGCGCTTGTCGAGCACGGGGCCCACGACCTCGGGAATCACGTCGCCCGCCTTATGGACCACGATGGTGTCGCCCACGCGCACATCCTTACGATGGACCTCATCGATATTGTGGAGGGTCGCGCGGGCGATAGTGGAACCCGCAACGGTCACCGGGTCGAACTCGGCTACCGGGGTGAGCACACCGGTGCGGCCCACCTGCACGCGAATCTCGCGCAACACGGTTGTCTTTTCTTCCGGCGGGAACTTAAAGGCGATGGCCCAGCGTGGGGCGCGGGCGGTGAAACCCAGGTCGGACTGCTGCTGGAAGGAATCGACCTTCACGACCACGCCATCGATGTCGTAATCAAGATCGCTACGGTGTGCCAGGGCATCGGCACAAAATTCGTGTACCTCCGCCGGAGTTTTACAGGTCGCGACG
>OLPC01001182.1_pt1 | contig 23400 bp, 18 predicted proteins | sample 1672341 | NCBI WGS metagenome assembly OLPC01 (sample SAMEA3136673, study PRJEB25190) | human gut metagenome | reverse complement strand
CTACGTCTGCTACCCTCTGTCTGTGACTCGAAATTAATTCAGCAGACCCTAATTATACCATTCTATAAAGGTGCACGAAATAACGATGAAAAAAAAGCACTTTATGTAGCTATGACCAGAACTTATAGGAACTTGTATGTTTTGCATGATGGAATATTGCAAAAACCACTAAAAAATGTTCCTGAAAGATTATATGAAAAAAGATAACAATGATAAAAAGCTCAATTAGTTATAAAAGCAACTATGTGATATGACCGAACTCGAACTACAACAATACCTCCTCCGTGAGTACCCACAAGAGAATGCTCGCTGCGAATGGAAGGAATTTAAGAATCTGAAGAACTCGTTCTGTGGGGGCGAGAAAGATGATGTCATATCTTACGTGTCGGCTATCGCCAACATGGAGGGAGGCCATCTTGTGATTGGTGTTAAGGATAAGACGCTTGAAATTGTCGGGACTGACATTTCAAGGCTTAGCTTTAATGGGCAACCTGTAAATACACAGTCTGCGACGTTTAAACTCACAGAACAATGCACTTATCTATCATCAGAAGGTCTAAGCATCGAAGAATTTGTAACTGATGATACAAACAAGCGAGTATGGATAATACATATCCCAAAGCATCTGCCTCGTCGTCCAGTCCTTGCCCACAAGAAGGCATGGCAGCGGATAGAGGATTCTTTGGTTGAAATGACTAACGAAAGAATGAGTGTCATCCTCGAAGAGCCAGTCTATACAGCTAAGGATTGGTCTGCCGAGATTGTACCTGATGCTACAATAGACGATTTGGATGAGGTTGCCATTGCCAAGGCTCGAATGATGTTCAAGAAGGTTCATAGTCGCATACCTACGGGAGAAGTGAATGCCTGGAATGTCCAAACGTTCCTGAGCAAGTGTGGATTGACAAGAAATGGAGGCATCACTCGGGCTGCCATCATACTGTTGGGCAAATACGAATCTGCTTTCAAACTTCGTCCTGCCGTTGTACAGGTTACATGGACACGTCGAGACAAGAATCAAGATGTGGTTGACTACGAACACTTCACGGTTCCGTTCATATTGACGGTGGATGAAATTCTCTCAAAGATTGAAAATCTGACACTTCGAGAAATGCCTGGCGGTACGCTGTTCCCAGACACGATGAAGCAGTATGATGACTATACCATTCGTGAAGCTCTTCATAATTGTATTGCTCATCAGGACTACACTCTTCAGCAGCGCATTAACTTTGTGGAGAATCCTGGCTACCTGTATTATTCCAACGCTGGCACATTCATTCCTGGCACTTTGGAGAACGCTTTGAGGAACGAAGAGCCTCAAACGCATTTCCGTAATGAATGCCTGTGTAGGGCAATGGTTGACTTTAACATGATTGATACCGTAAGTCGTGGTATCAAGAAAATGTTCAATGAGCAATGGCGTAGACATTTCCCTATGCCAGACTATGAGATTGACCAAGTTAAGAAGAAAGTGGTTGTCCGCATCTATGGCAATGAAATCAACAAACGATACACTAATTTGTTGAAGACAAACGACACTCTTTCTCTATGGGATTGCATCTCGCTTGACGCAGTACAGAAAGGAAGAACTATTCATGAAGACGTTGCCCAAGACTTGCTAAAACGTGGACTGATAGAAGGTGAGGCTCCCCATTACAGCATCTCTCTTAGCATTGCCAAAAACACGCATCAACTGCCTTCTTATACAAAAACGAAAGGATTGGATAAGGAGAGGTTGCGTCAAATGGTTCTACAATATCTCAGCAATGCTGGCAGTGAAGGTGCCAAGCGAGATAGTATATACGAATATCTGAAGGATGTGCTGCCACGGAATAAAACTGAAGAACAGCAAATTCGTATGCTTGGAGATTTGCTCAAAAGCATGAGTAAGGAGAGTATAATAAAAGCGGAAGGACGAACTTGGTATATCGTTCCTCAAATATAGCGAATTTCGACGGATTATAGCGGATTCGTCATAATTATAGCGAAAGAGTCGTTGTAAATCCGTCATAACTCGTACCAATCCGTCGAAATTCGACGGATTTTATAGCGAAACCGACCGATTATCAAGGATTTGGTCGAAAAGTGACCGATTAAGTCGAACATAAAATGCAACAGATATATGTTATTAGGAAACAAGATAAGGTCTCTTAGAGACGAACAAGGAATATTGCAGCGCCAAGTGGCTGCATACTTAGAAATAGACACACCCATGTTCAGCAAGATTGAACGTGGCGATAGACGAGCAAAGAGAAGCCAAGTAATTCAAATGGCAAAATACTTCAACGTGGATGAAAAGGAAATGCTCACCCTTTGGCTTGCCGACAAAGTATTGGATGCTTTGGAAGGTGAAGACGAATTGAAACTTACAGCCATTGAAACAGCAAAAGACGAGTTAATGGATGTTAATCGCTAACTTGCAGCAAACAATTCATCTTCTGATATAAACAACGCAAGATTGATTTCTTGCATACAATGGGAACTTTATGGTATCATTTATGCTTGATGCCGTAAAGTTTCTTTTGATTTACAGATACTTATAAAATATATACTGCTTCAAGCGTGGAGAAACCTACCTGTTGTCCATTCCACGTAACGAGGCATGGACGCATTAAGACTAAGCATACGAATACACGAAGCCAATTTGTCCACTCCAAAATTACTATATTTTTGCGAACAAAAGAAAGGAAGCTAAAGAAAATGCACAAACAGGCTAAAAAAAGAAGTTCTTCCCATCTTGTTTTTTCGCCGCCACATCACAATTGAAATTAGCTTGCGTGACAGATGAAACGAGTCTGCGCACCTATTGAGATGAGAGTTCGTACCAATTGATGCCAACGCATTAAACAACCCGAAACATGTAATAAATACATTACTTTTATTTGGTTGTATGTAATAAATTAATTAATTTTGCAATATGGGAGATAATTTGATAAGAAACATTATCTTCTCGGACGAGTTCGAAGAATACTATGCAAGTATGAGCGAACAAATAAAGAAGAAATATGACTATGCTTTAGAGATTGTAAAATCACAATATGTAGTTAGTTCAAAAATAGTAAAGAGCTTAGAGAATACGGACTTCTATGAACTCCGAATCTCCATCAGTTCTAATGAATACAGAACTATTATACTCGCAGTTGACCACGACAATTTTATACAAAGCAAAAATGTACTTCTGCTGAACTCGTTCTTGAAGAAGGACACTAAACAATATAAGGCCGAAATTAAAAAAGCCGAAAACATTGTTAAACGTTATTTGGAGGATTGAATATGTTGAAACTTGACAAAAACAAACTTGCTGGTCTCAAAACTTTTGACGACCATCTACAAGAAAGATACGGTGACGAAAACAGCGCAGAGCGTAAGGAGTTTGAGGCAAAAGCCAAAGCTTGGTATTATGCCGAGCTTCTTAAAGACGAACGTAAACGCCAGAATGTAACACAGAAAGCATTGGCTGAAAAGATAGGAAAGAAACGCGAGTATATATCTTCACTCGAGAAGGGACAGACGGATATGCAGCTTTCCACTTTCTTGCGCATTGCCGATGCTCTTGGTCTGCGCTTTTCTTTGGTGTTGGGATAGGAAACGAACTTTTATCGGAGAAAAAAATAAGGGGTGCAGTGTATAGACTGCATCTTTTACCGGAATTATGCAGTGTATAGACTTCATCTTTACGGAAAAGATGCGGATTATGCCGTTTATTTATGCTATCTTTGAAATTGAATAATTCAAAATCGCAGGCGAAGCCGAGAATAATTCCTAATCCACCGCTCGGCTCTGCCGCTTGCCTAAGCAAGAACTCAAAACTCCTAATTCGGACGGCACACCGTTCGACACAATATTTGCATTTCTAACGCTCAATACGCCTCGTTCAGCGCACTAAGAAATCTTTGGTGCGAAATTCTTGAGTTTTGAGCGTGCAGCGATAGTATGCTGACATACAGCTGATTATGCTGTTGAGAAAAGAAGTGTGCAATGAATGACGGAGCAAAAAAGCATCATTGGGTTGCAATAGCGCCACTTTTACACTACAATAGTGCCACTTTTATCATGCAATAGCGCCACTTTTATCATGCAATAGCGCCACTTTTATCATGCAATAGCGCCACTTTTGCACTCTAATAGCGTTACTATTGGAGTGCAAAAGAGGCTGTATTGATAAATCAAGGTGTCAGAAGCGCAACATAAACCATAAAAAACGGCTCTCAAAAACTCTATAATCATTTTTTATTTTGTAACAGGTTTTTACTCTTTTGTACAATATTTGCATAGCTGACATGACAGACTATCAGTCTGGAACAACTATAGGGATACAGTGTTTACATTTCCGCTTTCAGATGCTGTATCAGGTCTGCAGAGAGCCCTGTCACTTCCCTTACCATCACTTCATCCATACCCTTAGCAAGCATCTTCTTGGCAATTTCAAGACTCCTCTGTGCCATACCTTCTTGGAAACTATCATACTGGAGAGTTTTCTCTACGCTTACCGAATCCCAGAACTTATCGTAAGCTCTGAGTTCTGCATCTGTAAAGCCAGAAATCTTCAAGTCTTCTACTGCTTTTCCAATTTCAGGGTTATTAAGAAGTTCAGCTGGGATTTCTTTTGTATTGGCATTTATCTCTGTCAGGAATCTGAGCCACAGCACCATCATACGCTTATCACTGACAGAATGGGGAGTGAATTTAGGAAGTTCTATGAAGGTAAAATGCAAGCCTTCTATTACCTTATTACTGTCCTTGTCATGCACAATGCGATAATTATGAATGAAATCAGGAGTATTGCGCTCGAAGATATCATTCACAAGGTTGAGGGAATATACGGGTTGCAAAGCACAGTATTTTTCTCCCTTTATCGCTTGACTGACATAGAGTTTGGATGCATTGAACAAAACTCTCTGCTTGAAAGCTTTAGACCACTCCATCTGCATTTCCACGCAGAATTTCCTTCCTCTGGAATCTGTGCAAAGTACGTCCACAATGGTGTTCTTGTGGCCTTCAAGTTCGGGCACAAGTTCTGTAGGCAAATACTCTATCTCATGTATTTGCTCTTCTTCGCTAAGTGGCAAGAGTGCATTCAGAAGACTAATCAGTCGCTCTGGATGATTGCCGAATATCTTCTTAAACGTGATATCTGCCTTTGGGTCTAAGTACTTCATAATCATCTGTCTTTAAATTCCGTACAGCAAAGCTACTATTTTATTATCATTCCTGCAAATTTTAGGGTGCTTTTCAAGTAAGTATTAACGGATTAAACATACTATTAAGCGAAGCTTTACATTGCTCTTGCCTATGCTTTAGGAAAGTTTCGCCTCAATTTTGCCTATGTTTTAGGAAGATTTTATCTCGATTTTGCCTATGTTTTAGGAAAATAACAGTAATTTCGCGATAGAAAAATACGACTCTATGACCATAACTGAACAATTCATTTGCGGCAAGCATACTGCTGCTGACTGTGAGGACGGCATTGTCATTACGCCTCACGGCTTCTGCCATTGTATATAGCGAGAGGAGGAAGGAAGTGTGGATGATGGGCGCACCCGCATCATCACAGACTTCGTTGCCACCAAGGGATTAGTGGAGGGCAACCTCAGCTTCGACGACCGTGCTTACGTCAGCCTGAACATCTAATCATCAAAACAACATGTTTGTTTATAAAGACAAAGGTGCCACTCCGGGTCTTCTTACTCGAAGTGGCACCTTATTGTTTATGCTTACATTCCGCTACTGAACAATCACTTTCTGATTCTTCACGATGTATAATCCCGGCTTGACAGCCACACGCTGCGCAGCATTCTCCGCAACATTCACTTCGCAGACCTTCATGCCTCCTGCTGAGTAGACGGGGATGACGCATGTCTTGCCTGACTTCAGGACAATCTCTCCCTTTCCGCCAATCACATGTATGCCGCTCTCTACGTCCACACCGCCGACACCAGTTTCGTTGTCACCGATATAGACGGCTGTGAAACATCCCTTATAGCTGACACCGCTTTCAGGGTCGTCAACATACGGAAGCGTCCAATCCGGAAGCGATGTCGGGACATACCAATATGACGAACTGGCTTCGTCTAAATGGTAGACAGAACAAACAGCACATCTTCCTCCTAATTGACTTGCTGAAATAGAATCGTTTATGTAAGTGATATGACCATCGCCAAGAGTCTTCACGTCATAATGTCTTCTTGAATATATATCACCAGTTTCGGTGTTCTCAAAAATCACCAAATAGTCTAACGTGGTTCTTCCACCATCATTCTTCAGACCGAATCTGAACTTGGCTATACCTTCTCTTGTCTTTGGCATCTTCACAAGCCTGCCATCATCATAAGCCTTTTCTGTCTCATAAAGACCAGGCTCTGCATTTGACTCCACACTTACAAGAGATATAGAAGGCTCAATAGGCATATCGATGTCAAAGTGCCGAATACTGCTTATCGTATTGTCACTACTATACTCAACAACCCTTATATACGAGAAGTTCAGAGGAATTATCATCGTTAACGGTATGACTCTTGAAGAATGGGCAGGAAGCGAGACATACTGAGCCGCACGCATATCGCCGTATCCATCCTCCTTATCCGACGCATACACACAAACAAAACCATTAAAGTCTTCCTGACTTCTGTTTGTCAATGTTATAGCGAAATCTGTGGGATAAGAGTAAATCGCTTCTTCAGTGTTTTCAATCTCAGCGGTAAGCGGAGTCTCTGTCACTTGCAATGTTGTATCAGTTACCTCAACAACTCGCTGTTTATAAACACTATTAGGGTCATCCGGACATCTACGCCATGTCACGCTGTCCTCACTAAACAATGGGAATATGTTGTAAGTTCCTACGGGAAAAGCATAATCAATACTGTCAAATGAACATTTATGATTATCATAAATTTCCGCCACATCGTCATAAGCCAGCAAGTTCACTTCAGAACCATCAACTATCGGCGTATACGAACCGTCTTCATTCAATATTCCATAAGAAACATATCCATTGATATCCTCATCAGAGTTATTAAAGAAAATATCGCTAAGAGCAATTCTAAACTTGCCATTAACGTCATCACGTGTTCCCTTAAGAATTTCAGTGCTACGAGACTCCTTCGTGACAAAGGAATAAACACTTGGAACACTAACGATCGGCTCGTCATATACGCCATTATCAGGCTGAATGCCGATAATCATACGACCGTTACGGTTATAGCCATCAGCTGCCGTACCTGAACCGGTGCCACCCTTTTCCGGGTTGAGTATTGTAATATCAAAGTATCCGTTTTGATAGCCGTTCCATCCCCAATTAATATGATAAAGTCCGTTTCCGTCCGCACCGTCACAAACAAACGCATGACCACCACCGGACGAAGCTCCCGAATACATTATAGGACGCTTATTCAGAAGCTCATTGTCTATTATTGCGCTCCATTCCTTTACGGTAAAAGAGGAACGATAAATGTACTTGATAAGATCGGCATCATATCCGAAATTATTAACAAAAACGGAAATATTAGAGTAGGAGCCCGAAACCGGACCATAATCCATCTGCACCGCCGCACCGCAATGATACATAAGCTTTGCCACAGCGTCAGCCTGCTCGTCAGTATAGTTACCGTCATGGTAAGAGTCGAGCATGTTGTCCCAGTCATAATTCGTTTGTTTATCCGCATATATGGTTGGAATCCACAGATTATATGTTTCTGTTTCATACGAATCTATGTCCGATTTCAGCACCTCGGGATATTTCCAGTATGCCAAGATCTGAGCCATGGCTGTGGCTGTACAGCCAGTCACAGAACGATATTTCCCGTCATATAGAGGACACATTCTGTTAAAAGGTTCGTCCTGCCCCCATTGTATATTGGCAAGCAAGGGTGCCACCGCTGCGCTCTTGGTGTCTTCCGTGCTCAACTGTCTGGCTTCTGCTATGGTCTTGAGGGCCACGTTGTCGCCTTTCTCCACTGCCTCCACCATCTCCTTGTACTGCTGAAGGAAATCCACATATCCTTCCGGCAACTTGTCTTCGGAATATGTGCCTCGGTCCGAGTAGCCGACGATTTCAGGGAAGCGGTCGTCACCCGAAACCACAATAAAGCCTTTCTCCTCACCGTTGGGGAAGACAAAGTAAGGTTTAGACGTGTTGTCGTCGGTTACGCCGTTCAGCCTTGGGGCTTTGGCTAAGGACGACTGGTCAATTACGATGCCAAGCTTTTGGGCTTGACGTTCTGCTATTGATTGCGCCTGCTTGAAAGAACGCGGCTTTGCCGAAGCTGTCAAGCATAGCGTAAGGAATGCTGTTAACAATAAGAAATCTGATAAAACTCTTTTCATATTATTTAGATTTAAGAATTCTTCACTTCACAAACCGCAGCCTTGTCCACAGCCAGCGTGGTATCATTGCCCATGCTGCAACAAGCAGACGGTAGCGCCAGTCTATTGTTACTGTCTCCTTGCCTCGCAACACTGCCTTGACGATGCTGTCTGCCACGCGTTCTGCTGACAGCTGCAAGGGGAAGTTGCTGCCGGCTATCAGGTCGGTGGCAACGAAGCCGGGGCGGATGTCGGTGATGCGGATGCCGAGGCGGCGCATGCGCGACTGCTGCGCAAGACACTCCAGATAATGCGACTGGAAGCGCTTTGTGGCAGAATAAGCCGGCGCTGCTCCCAGTCCGCGCGTGCGGGCAATGGAGGTGATGCAGGCTATATGGCCTCTCACGTTGTTGTCCGCAAACCATCTGTACGCTGCCGTAACCATACGGGTGAAGCCGACGCCATTTGTTTCGACGGTCTTCATCTCGCGCTCTACGTCAAGCCCGACGTTCTCCCACCCTATTCCTGAACTATGAAAATAGAGGTGGATGCCGCCAAGCTCTGCTATAAGGTCGTTCAGCTGCTCTGACGCCGCCTCGTCGTTAACGTCAATCTGACGGTACGCCACGATGCTGTCCGTCTTACGCACAGCCTCTGCAAGACGCTCCACACGTCGTCCTGCCACGCCCACCTTATATCCTCGCTCCGCAAGGAGACGCGCCACCTCCAGACCGATGCCGGACGTGGCTCCCATCACTATTGCTTTCTTCATTGTCTTGTCTGCCTACATTATATATTATAAGGGAACCCTGACCACGTCCACCACATGACTGCCGGCTCCTATCAGGTCTGCACGCTCCGAGATGATCTTCTGGTACTCTATGAAGTGTGCGAACGTCTCGTCACTCATACGGTTGAGTCGGGTGCGCATATAGTCGGACGCTCCGTCGGGCGAGAAGATGGTGACGCGCTCCAGCCCTGCACTTTCATCCAGACGGTTGATATCGTCCAGGCGCACATAGTCGTACAGCTCGTCTGCCGATGCCTGTATGTGGAAGTTCTTGTCCACGGCTCCACGCTCCAGCAGTCCACCTATGCGGTCTTCGTCGAAGCAATACGAGAGGATGCTGTATTCGTTCATGAGATAAGCTACGAAAATCAGTCCGCTGGGTTTGGTCACGCGCTTCGCCTCGTTCAGCGCCTTGAGCTTCTCCTCGTCGCCGATGAGATGATAGAGCGGACCGAGCAGCAGCGTCACGTCTGCCGTTGCCGTGGGCAGGAACGGCATGTCGCGTGCGTCGCCCTGCACCACGTCGGCTCCCGGCTCACGCTTGAGGAACACTTCGATGTTGCGGCGCACCAGCTCCACTGCCTTCACCCTATAGCCTTCAGCCATGAGCGCAGAAGTATAGCGACCGGTTCCTGCTCCGATGTCGAGCAGGAACGAGTCGGGATAGATGAAGCGGCGCAAGTGATGCATCGTGGTTTCAAACTCCACGATGCCGTGTCTGCGCTGCAAACGAAGGTCTTCAGGATGCTTGTTATAATGTTTCTCTATGTTGGATAATGCCATATATATATGAATTGAGAGTTGATGGTTGAAAGTTAAGAGTTATGATATGCTGCTTCTTCTATCAACGATATTGCCAGACAAAGGTAATCATAACTTTCAACTTTCAACCCTCAACTCTCATCTTTTTCTTCTCTCAACTCCTAACTCAAAATTCCTAATTCAAAATTCGAGCTATGTCCTCTACAATCTGCTCGTCCAGCAGACGGTTGTCCGAAAGCAGCTGCTCCACGTCGTATCGGTCATACAGTCCCTTCTTCACTCCACCCACGAGCACCTTCATGTCCGACGTGCCGTAATATGAAGCGATGCGCTCTCCGAAGCCGCCGTCCTTGCTGCCGTCCTCCAGCGTCACCACCAGCTGATGGTCTGCCTTCAGCGCTTCCAGCGTCTCAGCATCCACCTCGTTAAGGTAGCGAGGATTGATGAGCGTGGTGTCTATGCCCTTGTCGGCAAGCATTCGCATAACGCTCTCGCCCTTCTGATAGAACGATCCGGCTGCGATAATCGCCACCTCAGAACCCTTGTGCATAACCTTATACTTGGCTTCATAGCCATATTCCTCGTCCACCTTCTCCGTCGTGTGCACCACGCCGTTGCTCGGCATGCGGATGGCTATCGGCTTCCTGTCCTGAAGTATAGCCCAACGCATCATGGCGAAGTATTCCTCGCAGGTGGTCGGAGCCAGATACACGAGGCCCGGGATGCTGCAGAGCATCGGGATGTCGAAGAGGCAGATGTGCGTGATGTCGTTCATCGAGTTGACACCGCCACCCACTACGTTGATGACAGCCGGATTGCTGTTGATGCATAGGTCCTGAGCTATCTGGTCGTAGGTGCGCTGCAAGAAGGTGCTGTATACGGACCACACGGGGTGAAGTCCGCCCTTTGCCATTCCCGAAATCATAGCCACAGCCTGTTCCTCGGCTATGCCCATGTCGATGTGCTGTGAGCCAGCCTCCTTGCGTTTGTCGGCTGTGAAGCCCGCTGCTGTCGGCGTTCCTGCTGTCACGGCGATGAGCGTCTTGTCCTGCTTCATCTTGCGGAGCATCCAGTCGCTGAAGAGGTCCTGATATGTCTCGCACGGCTTCACTTCCGGCATGGTTCCGTCTGCGTTTCTTACAGGTCGGCTACCGTCGTCCAGATTGAACGGCATTCCCCAATGCCATGCCTCCTTGTTCTTCACAGCGGGAGCATAACCGTGACCCTTCTCAGTATGGATATGCACTACGGTCGGACGGTCAGTGTCCTTCACGCTACGGAACACCTCAATGAGCTTAGCGATGTCGTTGCCCTGCTCCAGGTATTTATAGTCGAAGCCCCACGCCTTAAACCAGTTGTGCTCGCACATGCCGTTGCTCTCGCGCAGCGCACGAAGGTTCTTGTATATTCCTCCGTGGTTCTCGGCTATGGACATCTCGTTGTCGTTCACCACGATGATGATGCCCGTGCCAAGCTCCGACGCCTCGTCCAGTCCTTCGAAAGCCTCGCCGCCCGACAACGATCCGTCGCCGATAACGGCAATGATGTTCTCCTTCGTGCCCTTCACGTCGCGTGCCTTCTGCAGTCCCGTGGCAAGACTGATGGATGTGGAGGTATGTCCCACCTCAAAGTTGTCGTACTCAGGACACTCCGCCGGAGACGAATATCCCGATATGGCGTTCATGTCGTCCACGTTGCCGAGGAATCCTGCTGCACGTCCTGTCAGCACCTTATGCGGATAACACTGGTGGCTGACGTCAAACACCAGCTTGTCCTTCGGTGCATCAAAGACGTAATGCAATGCCACCGTAGCCTCCACGAATCCAAGGTTTGGTCCCACGTGTCCGCCATGCTTGCTGACACGATTGAGCACAGCCTGACGTGTCTCGTCAGCCACAATGTTAAGTGTCTCGATGTCCATGCCCTTAAGGTCGGCAGGTGTCTTTATCTTCTCTATATACATATCTTATAGCTGTTATTTGGTTATCAAAAAAACTTTCACACTGCAAAGTTAAACATTTTACCAAATAACAGCCATACCTCAAATTCAGAATTTATTACCAGTTGGGAGGTATTATCCCAAACGAGACGAGCCTTCGTCCCAGTTGGCACGAAGGCTCGTTACATTTGGTGCACGCGATGCTTACTCCAGCGTCAGCACATGGCTGGTGCCGTCCTGCGCAGTAAACACGTTCAGGCCCACCTTCATCAGATAGTCGCCGCTATACTGCTTGCCGTCGCACTCCAGCTCCGACTGCTTGCCCGGCATCAGATTGGTCTCCTTTACGGTGTATGTCTTGCCGGCGTCCAGACCCTGCAGCTTCACGTTGTGCTGCGGCTCCTTATAGCGAGGATGCAGGTCGTAGGCAAAGAGCACCGCACGCTGCTTGTCCTTGCTGACATAATTGATGGCGCAATGGCTGCCCTCGTAGGGCGACACAAGGCGATACTGGTCGCCCTCCAGAATCATCGGCTTCATGCTGTTGTAGTTCTTTACTGCCTGCTGCACAAACTTATAGTCGTCAGCAGAGAGCGACTTGAGGTCGATGTCGAAGCCAAGCTTGCATGAACTGCAGACGTCAGTACGGAACTTCACGGACGTGTTCTTGTTCCAGTTTGTCACATGCGAACCCATTGTCTTCGCAGGGAAGAACTTCGACAGGCTCCACTGGATGTAGAGACGCTCGTACGGGTCGGTGTCGTCCGAGCACCAGAACTCGGTGAAGTACTTCAGCATCTCGTAGTCCATTCTGCCGCCACCGCCTGAGCAGAGCATCATAGGCAGCTTCGGATACTTCTTGTGAATGCGTGTGAGCACATTGTAGATGCCACGCACGTGGTCGATGTAGAAGTTGCCCTGGTTCTGCTTGTGGTAGGGCGAATAGATGTTCGTGATGACGCTGTTGCAGTCCCACTTAAAGTAAGCCACGTCAGGATTCTCGGTCATGATGCGGTCCACGATGCCGAACACATAGTCCTGCACCTTTGGATTAGAGATGTCGAGCACCAGCTGGTTACGATAGTAATATGTGTCGCGCTGTGGCTGCATTATCACCCAGTCGGGATGTTTCTCGAAGAGTTCGCTCTTGGGATTGACCATCTCCGGCTCAATCCATATACCAAACTTCACTCCTGCCTTCTTTGCGTCTCTCACCAGTCCTGGTATGCCTTCTGGCAGCTTGCTCTTCGTGGCGTCCCAGTCGCCCAGTCCGGCATGGTCGTCTTTGCGTGGATACTTGTTGGCAAACCATCCGTCGTCGAGCAGGAACATATCCACGCCCAGATCTTTGGCGTCCTTCATCAGCTCGGCAAGGCTCTGCTGGTTAAAGTCGAAGCCCGTGTTCTCCCAGTTGTTAAGAAGAGTGAGGCGGTCGTCCATACCCATGTTCACCTGATACTGGCGTGCCCAGTTATGCAGGTTGCGCGAAGCCTCGCCCATACCGTTGTCGCTCATGGCGAAGATAAATTCAGGTGTCGTAAACACCTCACCAGCCTTCAGCTTATAGTCGGAAGCATAAGGATTGATGGCAGGAATAACACGCAGAGCGCCCACGTTGTCCACCTCGAAGGTGAAGCGGAAGTTGCCGGGCCATCCTATCGTGCCGAGCATCACCTTGCCCTCGTTCTCCTTGGCTGGCTCGTCGAAGCCAAGCTCGAAGAAGGGTTCAGCGTGCATGGCAGCGCGTGTGCCGAGCTTGGTGTCGATTATCTTCTTGCCGCTGCTCAGCTGCGTGGTCTCGGGCTGTCCCTCCTTTGCCCAGTCGCTATGATAGTTGGTGAGGAAATACTTGTTGGCGTTAAAGTAGAGCATCGTCGAGCTGTAGCGCCACAATGTGATGGGCGACTTCTCCTTATGTGATATCTCGCTCCAAGCCTTTATGACGTTCTCCTTGGCGTATGCCACGTAATGGAGCTTCACAGTCAGAGGATAGACCTTGTCCTGAAGGGTGATTATGGTCTCCGTGCCACCCTTCACTGCCTTCTGCTCAGACGACTGATAATACAGATAGGTGGTCATATTGCCGTCGGCGTGCGTAACTGCCACGGCTGGCTCGAAGTATTCCTCAGCGCCTGATGTGGCATACACCTCGTGTCCGCGCTGGCTGACGGATCCGTCCGAAGCCGCATACACGTCCCACTTGAGGTTGTCATAGTCAGACGGATTAAGCATCTTGTCGCCGAGATAAACCTGATAGAGGCGGCCCTTCGGCGAAACTTTCATCACAAGGTCAGTCTTGTCCGTTGACACACGGATGGTCTTTTGGGCGAATGTCATGACCGAGGTCATACACATTGCAGCAATCAGCATTATTGATTTTCTCATTGTTGTATGGTTTTTTATTATTGGTAGATAATTCTTGTTCTTGCTCATTCTCACATCATCAGAACTTGATGCCTGCGCTGAACTCCACTGTGAACGGACGCAGGTAATTGCCGCTCATATACTTACCGGCATACTTGCCAGCCTCTTCCTTCGTGATAAGCTCCGAGCCGCTGATGGTTCCCTTTGCTCCCTTCTCATTCAAGAAGTTGACGACGCTCACGCCGAGGCTGAGTTTCTTGTTTACATTCCAGTTGATGCCGCCGAAGGTTTCCCAATGACCGTTAAAGTAGAGTGCCTCCTGAAGGTTGGCGTAGGTCTTGCCGAAGTAGCGGAAGCTGAGCCATGCGTTGAGGTTCTTGGTGATGTCATACTTGGGATCCAGCTCGATGAGCACCTGCGGTATCTCCTTCACTATCTTGTTGTTGGCATTGACGCTCATTGTCTGACCGTCGCTGAACGTCACGCTGGCGTTATAGTTCTTATACACCGGCTTCTGATAAGTGAAGAGGGCGTGCATGTGGAAGTTCTTGAACGGAGAAATCTCGGCTGAGGTGGTCCATCCCAAGGTCTGGATGTTATAGATGAGCAGCACGGTCTTGCCCTCTGATGTTCCGGGCTTCGTGAGGTTCTGCTGGTCGATGTTGTTGCTCTTCGATATGTATGTCACCATCGATGAGAGGTCTATCCAGTTGTTCCTGTAGAATATTCCGCCACGGACCAACGGGATGGTCACACGCTTATACTGCTCCTCTGTAGGGCCCGTTCCGGCATACTCGCTGATGCGCGGGAAGCGGGTGGCTACGGTGGCGTCGGCTGTAAGACCAAACTGGTTGGTGACATTATATGCCATCTGCAATGTGGCAGCATAGTTGAGCTTGTCCTTTGTGACATTGGCTGGGGCGATGCTGTGCTCGGTAGCCACGACAGAACCGTCGGCAGCGGTGGAATAAGTGTTGTAGTTGCCGAGATGGAAGCCGCTGAAGCGTGATGTGGCTATCTGGTCGGCAGCCATGCGGTAATACTCCAGACGTCCGCCATAGAACACCTTGAACTTCGGCGAGACTCTCCATTCGTCGGTGAAATAGAGCGCCAGCTTGTTCTCCGAACCCTTCGTATATTCAGGGCTAAGCTCGTTATAGCCGAACGTCTCTGAGCGACGGGCTGTCTGCGTGGGGTCGAGCGGATTGACGTACATCTGGCTGAGGGTTCGAGGATAAGCCTCCACGGTGCCGGCCCACTGGAATGACGAAGAATAATAGTTGAGATGGTAATACCATTCGTTTAAGCCTATCATCAGCTTATGACTGCCTATCTGCTTGCTCATCTCTGTGGTCAGAAGGGCATTGCTCACCTTACCGACGTGGAGCCACGTGCGGCGTCCTTCTATGAGGCCGCTGTATGCCGAACCGTCGGAGAGCTGATAGCCGTCAGCCTCGCTTACCTCGGAGATGGTGCTGCCGCCGTAGTCCACGTAATTGGCGCGTGGAGCATTCATATATTTAGCGTTGAGCTTCCACAGCCAGCCATTGTCAAACTGATACTGGCTTATCAATGCCACCTCATTGGCATGGTTGTCATTGCCGTCGGTCATGTTCCATGTCTCCATCTTGCCGGTCTTGGTATTGAGATACCTGAACGCCCCCTGGCGCTGAACGTACGAATCGAGGCCGGGATCGAAGCCGGCAAGCTTCTTGATGCTGCCGTCACCGGCATAGATGAAGGGAGCGGCATTGGCAAAGTTGCCAGGGTTCTTGCTGTTAGAATACTTATATAATAAGGAGATTCTGCCCTTGCCGTCACCGAGGATGCGTGTCAGACCTAAGTGATAAATCTGCGTGCGGTCGGCGTAATCGGTGAAGCGGAGCTTGAAACTGCCCGGATCGGAGTTCTGATACATGCCGGCTGTGTAGAGCCAGCGGTCGCCGATGCCGCCGGAAAGGTTGAGGTCGAAGTTCTGCATGCCGAAGTGATTGGCCTTGTAGTTGAGCTTTCCGCTGAACTTCTTTTCGCCTAACTCGCTGAAAGCCGAAACGGCATAAGCGATGTTACCGGTACGGATGGCACTCTCTGAGGGTGTCATAAGGTCGGTGCCTTTCAGCGAAGCGTCGCTGCGCCAGTGGGCGGACAGCCTGTGCACGGACGAAGAATAGACGGCAGGTAAGCCGTTCTCATACACGGTGACGTCCTCACTCGGCAGACCAATCTGGATTTCGCGAGGCTTGTTGGCGTCAGCTGCGTTGAGCATGACGTTGCGTTCTTCCTTCTTAGGCTGCTCCGAATCGTTGGCAGAATTGTTTTCTGTATGCGTTTGTGCATACACGCCCGTTGAGGCAGAAGCCATAAGGGCAAAAGAGAATGTTTTGAGTTTAAGGTTCATATGTGTGATGCGTTTTTGTTTTCGGTTGCAAAATTACTTGCTATATCGGCAGAATGTATGTCTGCGTAAACGCAAAGTAGATGACAATGAGAAAAGGCAAAAGCATAACTTACTAATAATCAAAATGTTCGTATGTTTAGAAATTTTTATCAAAGTAGATGGTTTTATTTCGGATATAAATGCTAAATTTGCAGCATTAAACCCAATAAACCATAGTTATGCGACTGTTTCTTTACATTCTTCTTACCCTTATGCCCGTGTCTGCTATGGCAAAACAGACTTTGGCTACTACGGACATCACGGACGAACGACACCTTCTGGAGCTTCTCGACAGCTATATTGAGAAGCGTGACGTTTATGCAAAACAGAAGGAAGAAAAGCTGAAACAGCTGAAGCTGTGCCTTAGGACTGCCGACAACAATGCGGCACGACTCGCCATTCTCGACAAGATTTATCGCGAATACTATACCTATCGTTACGACTCGGCGCTGGTTTACGCAGACCGTGGACTGGCTCTCTCGCAGAGCGACAACGACGCTTACTTCACCATGCTCAACCGCATCAACCGTGCAGCCGTGCTGTCAACGGGCGGACTCTACAGCCAGTCTGAAGCTCTTCTGAACGAAATAAGCAAGGAGGGCGTTCCGCCACGTCTCAGACAATACTATTATTACACCTTCACGTGGCTATACAGTTACTGGGAGTCGTTCTGCGACAAGTCGGAATTCAAGGACGATCTGCGCAAGAAGAAGCATCACTATATGAAGCTGACGGTCAGCGCCACCAGCAATGACAATACTGCCCTGCATGCTTATCTCAACGCCGAACTTGCCTTCATGCAGAATCCTTTGGGCAAGAACGTGCTGAGCCTGTATACCACAGCCCTTATGCATAGCCCGGTCAACAGCCGTGTGCACGCCTCGGCGGCATACTGCATAGCACGCTATTATCGCGAGATTGGCAAGACGCTGCTCTACGAGAAATACATCATAGAAGCAGCCATATCTGATATGGTGTGTCCGTTGAAGGAAAATCTGGCGCTGCAGGAGTTTTCCACATATTTATATAAAAAGGATGCAAAATACGCTGACCATGCAGCGCGATACATTTATTGCTCCATGGAGGACGCAAAGTTCTATAACAACCGCCTGCGAATGCTCGAGATTTCGAACATCCTCCCCATCATCGCCACTGCCAACCAAGAGGCATTGGCACATAAGGAGCGCATCGTGAGGGGCGTGCTGGCTGTGGTCAGCTTCATGTCGCTCGTACTGTTCGCAATGGCTTTCTTCGGATATAAGCAGAACAAGTGGCTGGCAAGAAGCCGACGTGAGATAAGAAGCCAGAACAGACAGCTCACCGAACTGAACGAAAAACTCATTGCCACCAACCACCGACGCGAAACTTATATGCGACTTTTCATGGACATCAGCGCCGTCTATATACGCAAACTCATAGAATATCGCAAGCTCGTCAGCCGTAAGATAAAGGCAAATCAGGCGGCAGACCTCCTCAAGACCATCAACAGCTACAAACTTGCCGAGGAGGAAGCCACTACCTTCTATACACGTTTCGACCGAGCATTCATCGAACTATATCCGGGCTTCGTGGACGAGCTGAACGCCTTGCTCATGCCTGAAGCCAAAATAGAGCTGCCCTCCCCTAACTCGCTCACCACAGAAGCACGCATTTATGCCCTTATGCGACTGGGCGTGACGGACAGTCAGGAGATAGCCACACTGCTCTTCTATTCCACGCAGACCATCTATAACTATAAGTCGGCTATGCGTACGCGTGCCATTAACCGCGACACGTTTGACGAGGACATCAGCAGACTTTGCCATATTGGATAGCATTGTTCTCCCACACAGCAAAAATAACTGTTTTTTTCTTGCAGAAAGCTTGCACGATTAAATCCATTATACTATATTTGCATCCGAAAACTAAGCGGAGTGACATAAATCACACCGCACGCTACGACTATACTTAATGACGAAGAAGCACACAAAACAAAGAACTAAACACAATAATTAAAAACTTGACTAATACAAGACTACTATATGATAAGATTTATAGCACTCTTCTTCTTGGCGCTCGCCATGCAGACCGCATCAGCCCAAGACAACAACAAGAAGGAAGTCTGTATCAGATTTAGGGTGGCATCGAGCGTTCTCGACACCAAATTCGCTGACAACGAAGCCAACCTTAATAATGTTATAGAGTTTCTTAACGAAGTCACTAACGACACCACACTCGAACTTACTAAGGTGACGTTCTGCGGATCGGCATCACCTGAAGGTGGCAATGCGTTCAACCGTAAGCTCGCCAAGCGTCGCTGCGCCAACATGGAGCAGTATGTGCGCCAGCGCATCAGCTTGCAGGACAGCATCGTCGTACGTCAGGAATGGTCTGACCCCTGGGACAAGCTCGCTTACTACGTGGAGCAATCAGATATGCCTCACAAGAAGGAAGTGCTACACCAGCTGCTCGAAACTCCGGAATATACATATAATAAAAAAGGAGCGCTCGTGGACAGCCGCAAGAAGCGACTCATGGACATGAACTACGGACGAACATGGAACTATATGCTCGACAAGTTCTTCCCATCCATAAGAAACGCCAGCGCCATCCTCGTCACCATACGAAAGAAGTATGAGACACCGGAACCGGAGATAGTGGAGAAGCCGGTGGAGGACACCAAGCAGACAGAGACTGTGGTTGAGCCGGAACCAATCATTGAGGTGGACACCACCTCTCCCGCATACTTCGCCATCAAAACCAATATGCTCTACGACGCTCTCCTCGTGCCTAACATCGGAGTGGAGGTTTCGCTCGGAAAGCGATGGACGGTAGCGGCAGACTGAATGTACGGATGGTGGAACCATAACAATAACCATCGCTACTGGCGCATCTACGGAGGCGGACTCAGCGTACGAAAGTACTTCGGAGCAAAGGCTGCCGAGAAGCCGCTGCAGGGACACCACATCGGACTGAACGCACAGATGCTCACCTACGACTTCGAGTTCGGAGGAAAGGGATATATGGGCGGCGTGCCGGGCGGAACTCTCTGGGACCGCATGAGCTACACCGTCGGTGCAGAATACGGCTACTCTATGCCGATTGCAAAAAGACTTAACATCGACTTCAGCCTCGCTGCTGGATATATGGGCGGACGTTATTATGAGTATATTCCGCTCGACGGACACTACGTATGGCAAGCCACTAAGGACCGCAAGTGGATTGGACCCACTAAACTGGAGGTTTCGCTTGTATGGCTCCTCGGACATGGCAACAACAACACGAAAACGAAGAAAGGAGGCGAGAAATGATTAACTGCAAGAAATCAGCCAGACTGATGATCGGCACACTGTGCGCTATGGCTCTCGCCATGCCCACGCTCACCTCATGTGAGCATAAGGACCTGTGCTTCGACCATGATGTCCACTCACCTAAGTACGACTTCCGAGTCGTGGCTACATACCAGCAGGAATGGGAGCTTAATCTGAACGAGAAGGTTTGGGGCTCGGAGGCTGAATGGCCGGAGAAGTATGGCATGACCTACGACGGACTGCGACCTGCCGTCCCTGCCGGACTGCGTATGCACGTATTCAGCGAGTCGGGCGTCAACGATATGATCAATATGCCTGCGGAAGGCGGCGTAGTGGGACTGCAGCCGGGCAACCATCAGCTGCTGTTCTATAACAACGACACTGAATATATCCTCTTTGACGATATGTATTCTTTCGCTTCGGCAAAGGCAACGACGCGTACACGAACCCGATCCACCTATATGGGCAATCCCTTCAAGAACAACGACGCAAGGGCGAGCCTACGGTGACAATGCCTGATATGCTCTATGGCAACTATAACGCCAAGTATACGTCAGAGCGCACGACAGAAATGCCGGTGATGAACGTGACAATGCACCCGATGGTGTTCAAGTATCTCGTGAGATACGAGTTCAGCAAGGGTCTGAAGTATGTCAGCCTTGTGAGAGGAGCGCTCTCGGGAATGGCAGCATCAGTATATATGAACAATGGTCATACCACAACTGACGCAGCCACCCTACTCTACGACTGCACTCTGGAACCGTGGGGAGCGCAAGCCATTGTGACGTCGTTCGGCGTTCCTGACTGGCCCAACTCGCTCTATCAGCCCACACGAGGACCGCGCAGCTATGCGCTCAACTTAGAGGTAAGACTGAAGAACGGACTTATAAAGAGTTTCGACTTCGACGTCACAAAGCAGATTGAAGCTCAACCTCAGGGCGGCGTAATCGTGGTGAAGGGTCTGGAAATCTCTGACGAGGACGGAAAGCAAGGCGGATCAGGATTCGACGTTTCGGTTGACGGTTGGGGAGATTACGAGGATATCGTGATTCCGCTGAAATAGCACAAAAAACGACTGACACACTAAACAACGACTTAAACATTTCTAATTTTATATTCAATTTATCTACAACCAACTCAAAAATTTAACAATTATGAAGAAGTTCTTTATTATGGGTATGGCTGCTATGGGTCTTGCACTCACAGCCTGCAACAACGACGAGACTGTAGAGGTAGCTAAGGGTAATGCTATCGGTTTCAACACCTTCGTGAACAACTCAACACGTGCCACAGACGCAAACAACGACAACTTCACATCTTTCAAGGTTTGGGGTTTGATGAACAAAGGTGAGCAGACTGGTACACCGTTCGTAGGTGTAGATGTAACCAAGGCTAAAGGTGCTTGGTCATACGGTACTCCAGTATACTGGGAGAAGGGTTATTCTTACAGCTTCGTAGCACTCGCTCCGAATGACGCTTACACATTCACAGCTCCTACAGTGATTAACACATGGGGTTCTCTTACATTCGACAACAAGACTGGCGAGACAGACCTCCTCTATGCAACTCAGAAGCAGGGAACTGTAGAAGGTAACACATGCCCACCAGCTGTCAACATGACATTCAACCATATGCTTTCACGCGTTCGCTTCCAGTTCAAGAACGGTATGGACGACGGTTCTAAACTTACCGTGACTGACGTAAAGATCACTGACGCTTACACTAACGGTACCGCTACTCTTGCAGAGAATCTCAATGCGCTTACTTGGACAACAGAGACCACTACTGGTAATCTCGCATTTGACAATGCAGAAACTGTTGGATTTGCTCAGAGTGAATTTTGCACTACCGGTCACAAGTACATGATTCCTGCAGAGAAGGCATACAATGTGACATTCACAGTTACACGTGAATACAATGGTGTAACAGACTCTTACAACCACAAGGTCACTCTTCCCGTAACAACAATGACACAGGGCTTGAGCTACCAGTTCGTAGCTGAGTTCACATCTAACAACATCGACCCGGACAACGAGCTTTGCCCGATCAAGTTCACTGCTACGGTTAATGATTGGAAGACTTTCGATGACAACAGCTTCAATCTGAAGTAATAGCTAACACATAGCCACACAGGGTGTAAGGGGTTGAATGTTCCCCTTACACTCACCAATTATCTTTTAAACCAACAAAAACTAACAATGATGAAAGGAATACATAATATACACAAAATGACAGCCAGCATCGCTGCTGTGCTCCTGTCAGCGTCCCTCTTTTCATGCAGCAGCGACGACTTCTTCGGAAAGGCGGATGGCACGTCAGAGGGTATCAGCTTCGGAGTGACTGACGCTGCCGAAACACGTGCTGCCAACGTTAACGACGCACAGACCGTAGCTCATTACGTCCTGCGTTCTGACGCTTCAGCAGACACTCTCTGCGTACGAGCCATTGTGACGGACGGCATCGGCAACGACGACAACAAGCCTATGACGCGCGCAGCCATGCAGACCACAATGTACGAAAAGTTTAATGTCGTGGCAGCATACAAGGAAGACGGCAATATCGGCTCACAGTTCTTCATGAACGAGATAGCCACCAACAACGGAACGAATTGGGTGCCACAACGCATCTATTATTGGCCAGGCTCCAACCGCCAGCTCCGCTTCTTGGCATGGGCTCCAACGGATGCCACGTTCCAGGCTGTACCAAACTCACCGACAGCCACAACCCTACAGTACACCACTCCTGCAGAAGCAAAAGATCAGCGCGACATCGTTGCCGCAGCTACAGACTTCATAGACAGTCCCGCCAAAGAGGGCAACTGCATCCCCGTAGGTCTACAGTTTAAGCACCTTTGCACCGCTGTAAAGATAAAGACTGGCGCAGAAATGACCGCCGGTACAATCAAGAGCGTTAGCATCACCAACGTAAAGAACTCCGGTTCGTACGACATGGTTAGCTCTACATGGTCTCTCAACGACGGCACAGCCAACTACACCGTCACACCCAATAAGGCGACAACTGGCACTACTCCGAACGGAACCGACCTCAACGAGGGCGAATCCACACTCATGCTTCTGCCCCAAACCTTAGGCGCAGACAGCAAGCTCGAAGTAAAGTTCCACGATAATATCTCAGGCAGAGACCGCACTCTGAGCGCATCTCTCAACGGAGCAGAATGGCCAATGGGCAAAACCGTAACCTACCGTCTGTCTATTACACCGGAGTATGAGCTGAACATTGAGAACACATCAGAAATGCTTGATGCTCACTATATTGTAGAACCTATAAAGGTTAAAATAGGCAATTTGGAGCCAAATGCCAAATGGACACTCACCGCAAAAATAGACGGAGAGATATACAACGGCATTGACGTATCGGTACTGTTGGACAACCCAGAAGACGGAGCACTCAATGTCGCTAAGCAGGGATTCTGGATTGATAAATATGTTGAAATCAAAAGAAATCACTACTGTCCCGTTAAAGTGGACTAATCGCTCTTTGAATTAATTGAAATACA